>Ga0209347_1002269_pt1 | contig 26139 bp, 18 predicted proteins | sample AutmiccommuBRH23_FD_187382 | JGI IMG/M metagenome (GOLD analysis project Ga0209347, IMG submission 187382) | Deep subsurface microbial communities from Mt. Terri, Switzerland - Autotrophic microbial communities BRH/23 (SPAdes) (version 2) | ecosystem: Environmental > Aquatic > Deep subsurface >...
GACCGGCGAACGTGGCGGTGCCCGCGTGACACGCGGTGCAGGTCCCGCGTCCGTTGAACGTCTCCGCGGCGTGGCAGGCGTTGCACACGGCCGGCGTCTCCGGGATGCTCGGGTGCACGTCGGTGGCGTGGCACGCGGTGCAGGCTTGGCCTCCATGCGACTGCACCGCTTCGTGCTGGTGGCAATCGGTGCACGTGTCCGGCTTCACTTGGTCCACCGAGTCATGGTGCGGAGTGGGCGAAGTAGAGTGACAGGACGTGCAGGCGGCGCTGGCCCCCAGATGGGGAGATACGCCGTGGCAGAGGCGGCAACCCTCGTCGGTCGCCGGTGGTTGCTCGGCTCCGGGGACGTGGCACGCCCAGCACGTCTCGCCCTTCGTCGTGCGACCCGGATGGCACGTGATGCAACTGCTGTTCGGGGTGGCTACGTCGGCGTGGCACTCGGAGCAGGGCCGGAGGGAGTCCGCGTGGTGGCAGGAGGCGCACTCCTGGGCAGCGGCGTGTACGTACGCGGGTACGGCTTCCGCCTCCGGGGCCGTCGCGAGCGCGAGCCCGGCAACCAGTGCCAGGATCGCGAGAATCACCAGAGCCACGGCACTCGCACCGCCCATGGCACTCCTACGACCCATGGCACTCACCCCCGTAACACCCGGCCGGAGCGCGACCCCGATTCTCGTGACACCTGACGCACACCGCCGCGTTCTGGTGGGCCGCATCGACGTGGGCTCCGGGGCCGTCGCTCAGATTCAGCGCCCATCCGGGTGCGTGGGGCATTTCGAGCCCGTGGCACGCGCGGCAGAACCCCTCCGCTCCGCCCTGATGGCATACGAAACACTCCTCCACGCCACCGGTCGCCACCGCCTGGGGGTGTGTTCTCGAATAGAAGGCGTCGTTGTGAGAGACAGGCAGTTCGTCGAAGTCGGGCGGGTGGCAGAGGCTGCAGTCGTCAGGAGCGATCGAGTCGGGCCCTGAGCCGTGGCATTGGTAGCAGATGGCCATCGTGGGCGTGCGCACCGTGCTCTCCGTGTGCACCGGGCTCTCGTGACACGCCGTGCACGGGGCGGAGCGCGCGAGATGTTTGTCGTGTCGGAAAGCGTCGTTCAGAGCGGGCCTCGGGCGGCGGGGTGGATCCAGGTACGTGTGGCAATCCTGGCAGATGACGAACGGCCCGGAGTCGGGAGAGAGTCGCTTGGCCTCGGTCTCGACCCCGCTCCCGGGACCGAGCTCACCTCCCGGCGCGCTGGTCGTCGCGGTGCTTGCGGAACTCCCGGTGGTGGTGGAGGAGCCTGCGGTCGTAGAAGGGGCTGCGGTTGTCGAAGGGGCTGCGGTCGTGGACGGGTTGCTCGTGGAAGAGGAGTCCGGGGAGCACCCCACGAGAGCGATGATCGCCGTAAGGATCAGTGGCGCGGCAGCCACACTGAGGATCCGCCTCAACACGCAGATTCGACCGTCGCAGCCGAACACCGCGGCGCCCTAAAACGCCCGGGTCCGCTCTTACCGGCCCGCGTTCGGGGGCCCGGGGCCTCAGTCGTCGGTGGCGGTGTTCCAGCCGACCCTGGTGGGGTGTGCGTCACCGTGTGCCGCCTCCTGCTCGTGGGCGAAGCTGCCCGCCTCCGCTGATGGCGGACACGATACGCTGCAGGCGGTCGGTTGACAAGGCGCCGCCGCCGCCCGGAAGATATCGAGTCTCTGCCACCGCCCGCACTTCTAGCCTAGCAGAATGGTCATGCTTCCGCAGCTTCTAGTTCCCCATGGGCGGGCGGAAAGCAAACGGAGCCTCTGGTCGCATCTGGAAGCGATGTTCCAGGTGGTCGGCGATACGCGCAGCCGCACAGCCGTCACCGTACGGATTCACCGCCGCCGCCATGCGCTGATACGCCTCGTGGTCGGTGAGCAGTTCGAGCAGCGCGCCGGCTACGGTCTCCGTATCCGTGCCCACCAGGCGGGCGGTTCCCGCGGCGATCCCTTCTGGGCGTTCCGTGGTGTCACGCATGACGAGTACGGGCTTGCCGAGGGTGGGGGCCTCCTCCTGGATGCCACCGGAGTCCGTGATCACCACATCGACCGCCTTCATCAAGTGCACGAACGGCCGATAGCCGAGGGGTTCGGTGAACACCACGTTCCGCTCGTGCCCCAAGACGCCTCGAAAGATGTCGCGGACCAGGGGGTTGAGGTGGATGGGGAAGATGAACGTGGTGTCCGGCGACCGGCGGCATACGTCCTCGATCGCCCGCGCGATCGAGCGCATGGGCTCCCCCCAACTCTCCCGCCGGTGGGCGGTCACCAGTACCTTGGATCCAGGACGGTTGAGGGCCGCGATCACCGTGGTCGGGAACGGCGGGGCTTCCTTGGCTGCTGTGGTCACAAGTGCGTCGATCACCGTATTGCCCGTTACCAGGATCGTGCGCTCGTCTGCGCCTTCGGCGGTAAGAGCGTCTCGGGCGGCGGGAGTCGGTGCGTACAGGACGGCGGCCAGTCGGTCGGTGAGGCGGCGGTTCGCTTCTTCCGGGTATGGGTTGTAGAGGCTGTCCGTGCGGAGACCCGCCTCCACGTGAGCTACGGGTATCTGCTGGTAGAAGGCCGCGAGCGCCGTGGCCAGAGTGGTGGTGGTATCTCCGTGCACGAGAACCACATCCGGTGATTCGGCCTTGAGGATCTCCTCCATGCCCGTCAGCACCGCGGTGGTGATGTGGGTGAGCGATTGAGCCACCTTCATGACGTTGAGGTCGTGGTGGACGTGGAGCTGGAAGTCGTCGATCACCTGGTCGAGCATCTCCCGATGCTGACCGGTGAGGCACATGATCACTCGGAAACCCTCGCGCTGGTTCAACTCGCGAACCACCGGTGCCATCTTGATCGCTTCCGGCCGTGTGCCGAAACTCACCAGCAGCGTTCGCATAGCCCTCCTCTCTCGCCTCCCGTGCCGATCCCCGCTAAACGAAGCCACCCTGCTCCTGCACCCCCGCGCGCACGAGTTCGGCCTCAAGATCGGCCGGAGGGATCTCCGCTCGCAGAGCGAGGGCCGCGGCGACTCCCGCCGCCTGCCCAAGGGCGAAAGAGACCGGGGAGATCCGTGTGGACCCCAGGGCCTCGTGCGTAACCGAGATGCAGCGTCCCGCCATGAGCAGGTTGTCCATGTCCCTGGCCACGAGACAGGCATAGGGGATCCCGTACCAATCTCCGGAACGGAGCTGGCCCAGGTGCACCGGCCCCCCCGTGTAGGCGACGTGCAGGTCGATAGGGTACCAGCCCCGCGCTACTGAGTCCGCGGGCTTGATGGCCTGCAGAACTTCTTCGGCGGTGAGCTGCTTGTAGCCGATGAGGCGACGGCCTTCCCTCAGGTACGGGCGCTCGGCAAGCCGGACGATGCCGGAGGCCTCGAACCCCGGCACCCGCTCCTTGAGCGCTGCGTGGATCTGGAAATCTTGCTCCTGGAGTTCGGTGGCGATACGGGCCGCCGTTCCCGGGGAGAGGTGGTCGACGTACGACTCACTGCCTGAGATGGAAACGACACCCGGCTTGGTGGTGCGGTTGATGAGCAACCCTCGTTGCGGGGTGCCGCCGATCGCCCCGTCCTTGATCGCCTGCTTTACGAAGTCTCGCAGACCGATGACCTGGTACTCGTTGCTCTGGGAACCCTTCTCCTCGGCGTGAGCGGCCAGCCGGTCGAAATCCACGGGGCCGGCGTAGAAGATGAGCGTCGTACCCTGGATCTGTCCGTGGGTGCGGTCGCCGAGCCAATATCCGTTGCCGGCCAGGTAGCCGAGGTGCCCGTCGCCCGTACAATCGACGAACAGCCGCGCCCGGATCTCGAGGAGGCGTCCTTGTTCCAGCGCCCATACGGCGGCGATGCGCCGCCCCTCCGCGGCCACCTGGAGCATCTCCGTCCCCAAGCGCACGTCCACGCCGGCCGTGACTGCCTTCTCCAGCAGGGTCCGGCGTAGTCCGTCCGCGTCGTACGGTACAGAGAACTGGGTGGCCGCGCTCGGGTAGACCGCTTCGCCCCGGCTCTCCATGTCCATCAGTACCTCGCGGAGGAGTCCGCCCACGAGCGAGACTTCCCCCCCGTAGGTGACTCTGTCCAGATTGACGAGACCTCGCGTGGTGTTGCCGCCCAGCATGAACGACTCCTCCACGAGGGTCGTCCGCGCACCCAGGCTCGCGGCGGCAACGGCGGCCGCGAAGCCGGCCGCGCCGCCCCCCACGACGCACACATCGCATTCGAGGGGCAGCATGTCAGGGTGTGTCGGGGCCGAGAGCGCGGGAGCAGGGGGTGTGTATGCCGCGGGTTCGGGCCCCCTGCCCTCGGCGGTTGTCGGATCGAGCGGATCGAGGGTGCGCTCGATCCTGCGGGCGGCTCGGCGTACGTAGTCGGGCGGATCGGAGCAACCGCCCAGCGCCACGCCACCCAGAGCGGTGCCGCCCAGCGCCAATGCGCCCAGAAAGCGTCGGCGCGTCATCACGGTTTCGATCCTGCGTTCGGGTTCGGGTCCCACGCGCCCCTTCGCCTCCCTGGCCGCCTGCGTTGCGCAGACTGTAGCAGTCCTATCGCCTCGGCGTCGCCTGGTCCGCCGGCGAGCGCACGTTGGTCTGGAATAGTGATTCATATAGAATCTGGACGATCTTCCCTTGAAACCCCCTTCTACGATCTCGTCAGCGAACGACTACCTCGGAGGGCGTTGCATGAGTCCTGTTCTCGATGACCGCGGGCGCCTCTTCGGCAAGGTGAGCGTGGTCGACCTGTTCGTGCTCCTCCTCATCGTGGCTCTGGCTCTCTTCGCATACACCCGTTTTGCATCGCCGGTGGCGGTGAAGGAGCCGTACCGACTTACCGTGTACGTGGAGAAGGTCCGCAACGCCACCTGGGCCAAGTTCGAAACGGGCACCTCGGTCCGCGACGACGGCGGGACGCCGCTCGGAAAGCTCGTGTCGGTCGACATAGAGAAGACCCCTACCGAGGTTCCGGACGCTGAGGGTGGGCTGCACCTAGTGGGCTCACCGGTATTCTCGGACGTGATCCTGGTGATCGAGGGCACCGGGACCCTCACCTCGTCGGAGTGGCAGGCCGGGAGTGTGCGCCTGCGGGTGGGCAAAGTGCTCACCATCATAGGTCCAGGCTACGAGGTCAAGACCCAGATCATGGGCATCGAGCCTCGCGAGCAGTGAGCGAACCCGCCATTCTTCAGCAGCCTGCTAAGAGCGAACGGCGGGCGGTGACGTGACGGTGGAGGGCATCTGGGCGGCATCGTGTGCGGGGAGACTCACCGCGACGGTGTCCGCGCGGCTCGGCGTCGCGTGGGCGGCCTCTCTCGCTGGTCGGATCTTTGCCCAAGTCTGGGCAGTCTCGCTGCGTTACGTTTCGGGCAGTTTCATCTTCGCCCTCCCCTCTGTGTTCGTCCGACCTCTGGGCGCAGGTGCTTCTTCGCTCTCGGGGACCATAGTCTCCGGGGTCTATCGGTGGCTCGTGAGGCGGCTGGGCCTCGGCGCTGCGGGCCGGACCGCGCGGCGTGTGGGCGCGGGCGCCGGCGGCTCGCTGTTGGCGGGAAGGGCGTGGATGCGTCCGCTGGGGGGAGTACTCACGGCCTTCAGTGTTGCGCGTGCGCTCGGTCTCTGGTCGGGGTCTCTCCCCTCCCCGGACCCCGAAACGACCACTGCCGCCATCGGAGCGTACTCCGCGGCCCTGGTGGTCCTGGCCTGTGCCGGGCTGGTGGCCCTCCTCTTTGGTTCGGTTGCGCCGGCGCCGCCGACGGACCGCGCTTGGGCTTCATTGACCCGCACCGTCCTCGCCACGCTCCTCGCGGCACTGCTCGGGGCCTTCGCGGGACTCACAGCGGGGACGGGGGCGGTGCTCCCGCTGTTTCTCCTGGTCGCGGTGGTGGCTGGTGTGTGCGTGCTCTATAGGCCCGAGATCCTTCTCCTCGCCCTGGCCGCGTTCCCCTGGCTCGACTGGGCCGCGAGAACGGCCCTCGGTGGCACCGGGCTCGGCGGCGTATGGGATGAGGCCTTTCTGCTCGGAGCCTTCGCCGCGCTCCTTTTTGCGGCTCTCTTGACGCGCCGCGCCGACCTGTACGTAGCGCCTCTGGTGGCGCCTCTGGCACTTGGGGTCGTCGCGGCCCTCGGGTCGGTGGCCATAATGGATGTTCCCACCGAAGTGGGCGTCTTCGCCCTGCGTGTGACCTTCCAGCCTCTCCTGTTCTTCTTCCTGGCCCAGCTGCTACCCCGCGACCGCCGGTGGGTTCGCGCGGCCGTGCTCGTCTTCTTGGGTGCCGGCCTGCTCATGGCCCTGCACGGGCTCTTCCAGTACGTCACCCACGCTCCGATGCCGGCCAAGTGGGTCGACGTGCGTGAGACGTCCATCGGCACCCGGGCGTACTCGATCGTGGAGAACCCGAACGGTCTCGGGGCGTTCCTCCTGTTGGGGTCGATGCTGACCGCGAGCCTCGCGCTCGCGCGTCTCTCTCTGCGCGATCGCGTGCTGGCGGGGGGTGCCTTCCTCGTGTTGGCGGCGGGTGTTGCGGTGACGTTCAGCCGGGGCGCGTGGCTGGGCTTCATCGTCGGCGCCGTGGCCCTAGCCGCTCTGAGTCAGCGGCGATTGCTGGCGGGCATGGTGGTGGCCGGTCTCGTCGCACCGTTCGTGGCTCCGGCGGCCTTCGTCGATCGGCTCGCGTTCGGGTTCAGTCAGGAGTATCTCACCAAGAGCGCCGCGGCCGGCCGGTTGCTGTCGTGGCGCACGGCGGCTCAGCGCATCGTCGATCACCCGTGGTTCGGCGTGGGGCTCGGCACCTTCGGCGGCACCAGTTCCTCCCTCTACGGATATTCGAGGATGTGGGTGGATGACTTCTATCTGCAGTTGGCGGCGGAGGGGGGGCTGATACTTCTGGTCGCCTTCGTGTGGCTGTTGCTTCGTGCGGCCAAGGGAGTGGTGGCGGGCTACCGTCGACAGACCGATCCGTTCCTGCGAGCCGTCGCCGCCGGTGCCTTCGGAGGCTGCGCTGCCGTAGCCTTCGCCAACTTGACCGCGAGCGTGTGGGAGACGCTGGTGGTGGGGGCCGGGTTCTGGTTCCTGGCCGGGTTGGCGTCGGCGCCCGCTCTGGGTTCGGACAAGGCTCTGCCGGCATCAGAGGATCTTCCTGCATACTTGGACCCTGTGGTGGAGATGGCTCGGGTGTCGGGCGCGGACGAGACTGCACGCAACGGCGGACCGCAGGCCGGCCTGGTTCCCGGCTCCTGAGGGGGCGCTCAGCGCATGCAGGTTCTTCATGTGATCGGCGGGGGTGACACCGGAGGGGCGATGACGCATCTTCTGCCGATGCTCACTTCGTTGCGAAGGCATGGGTGCGACGCGCGTCTGCTCTGCCTGGGTGGCGGCGGCCTGGCCGAGGCCGCTGGGGAACGAGGAATCCCGACCGATGTACTCCCCATGACAGGTCCCTGGGACCCCCGGGTGCTCCGACCGTTGCGCCGGCGCCTGCTGGCCACGCCCTGGGACATCGTGCACACTCACGGGATGCGCGCCAATCTGCCTGTCCGCATGCTGTGGCCGGGCATCCTGGAGGCCGTCGCCTCTCCCCGCGGCGGCGTTCCGACCGTCGACCGCCGGCCGGCCTCGACACGTGACGTTGAGGCCGCCCTGTCGCGGGCGACGGGGCGGGAACCCTGCCTCTTCACCACTGTGCACTCCGATCTGGAGATCGACTACACCGATCCGGTGCGCCGCCGCCTCTATCCCCTCGTGGATCGCCTCACCCGAACCAGGGTAGATCGCACGGTGTGCGTGTCTGACGACGTGCGCCGCCGCCTCGAAACTGAGGGGTACGACCCTAAGCGCTTGGTGGTTGTCCGGTCTGGACTGGAGCGGCGGCCCTGCGCCTCGCCCGCAGGGGCCCAGTCCCTTCCGGTCCGGTCGGCCGACGAAGTCGCCGTCGACCCCGGCGTGACGAACGCGGTGTGGCGAGGCCGCCCGCCCGCGGCGGGGGCTCCCCGGGTGGGGACGGTGGCACGTCTCGTATCGGTGAAGGACCTCGACCTGTTCCTGGAAGTGGTGGCGCTTCTGCTCCCCTCCGCGCCGCACCTGCGGGCCGCGGTCGTCGGCGCCGGTCCCGAGCGCGAGCGGCTGACGGCCCGCGCTCGGACGCTGGGTCTCGAGCGGGTGGTAACCTTCTCCGGCGACGTGCGTCCCGGCTCTGAAGCCGTTCGGGAGTTCGACATCTTCGTGCTGACGTCCACGTCGGAGGCGTTGGGGATGACGGTTCTGGAAGCCATGGCGGCGGGTCTGCCGGTGGTGGCCACGGAGGTGGGAGGGGTGCGCGAAGTGGTGGTGGACGGGATCACGGGCGCCCTGGTGCCCCGGAGCGGCGACCGTGCCGTTGTCGCCGCGGGCCTCGCGGAGCGTGTCCTCGCGCTGCTGCGCGATCCCGCCTTGCGCGCCGCCCAAGGAGCGGCCGGCGCGGCTCGTGTATGGGAGTCTTTCAGCGCGGATGCCGCCGCGCGGGCCACCATCGCGGCCTACGAAGACTGTCTCGGGAACGCGGGCGTCGAGACCAAGAAGACGTAGGAGGCTATTGAAGATCGAAGTCTTGGCCCCCAGAACGCACGGGACGGCGCGATACGGCGTCCACGGTCGCGCCCGTAGGGCCGGGACCGTGCTCCGCGGCCACGACATCGTCTGCGTGTCGTCTCTCGACTGGGACGTCCACTGGACCAGCAAGCAGCAGATCATGCACCGCTTGTCGGCTGCCAACCGTGTCCTCTACGTGGAGGAGCCGGTCACCCTGCTCGCGCCGTTCCGGGTGCCGGAGCGCTGGTCGCGCTGGCGGGCGCTGGCGCCGAGCCTTCGGCGGGAAGGCCCCGGTCTCTGGGTTCTCACACCCCCACCAGTGCTGCCGTTCGGGAACCTCCGCCCGTGGATCAATGCGTTCAACCAGCGCCTGCTCGCCGCCTACATCCGCTGGGCGCAGCGCCGGCTCGGGTTTCGCGATCCCCTCCTCTGGACCTACCTCCCCACCAGCATCAGTCTGCTCGACCACCTCCCAGCGGGCCCGCTCGTGTACCATTGTGTGGACGAGCACTCGGCCTACGCCGGCTTTGTGTCGCCCGAGGTGGTGCGCGCCTACGACGACGCCCTCACCGTCCGCGCCGATCTGGTGATCACGACCGCGGAGAACCTCCGCGCTTCGAGGGCCCCGCTGAACCCCCACACCTTCCACGTGCCGAACGCCGCGGACGTGCTCCATTTCCAGCGAGCTCTCGACCCGGACCTCGAGATACCGGTCGACATCGCAGCCGTACCCCGCCCGCGCATCGGGGTCATCGGCGTCCACGATCAGCGTCTGGACGTGGCCGCGCTGGAGGCAATCGCCACCGCCGACCCCTCGTGGAGCGTGGTACTCGTGGGACCGGTGCGCCACGCGGAGGTGGATGAAGCACGCCTTCGCCGGCTGCCGAACGTGTATTTCCTCGGCGGCAAGCCCTTGGCCGAGGTCCCCGGCTACCTCAAGGCCTTCGATGTGGCGCTCATCCCGTACACGCTCACCGAGCTCAGCCGCAACATCTTCCCGCTCAAGCTGTACGAATACTTGGCGGGAGGGGTGCCCGTGGTGTCGGCGGCGCTGCCGGAGTTGAGCGGCTTCGCCGACACCATCCACCTGGCCACCACGCCCGCCGACTATCCCGGTCTGGTGGCGCGTGCACTGGCGGAAGACGGGCCGGAGCTTCGCGCCGCGCGAGTGGCGCTGGCCGCGCGGAACACCTGGGAGGAGCGTGTGGAGACCATCAGCGAGCTGGTGGAGTCCATGTTGGCGGCACGGGAAGCCACCGCGAGCGCCGCCACCGCGGGTGCCGGCGCCGCGTTCGCCCCGGCGGCGCCCGCCGTTGCCGAACCCGGCGCAGGTGCGCCGGGTTCGCCCTCCGCCGCGCCGTTGCCCGCGCCGCCTACCGGAGGCGGCGTCCCTGACGAGGTGCGCTCGTGAGGATCCTTCTACCCACCATCCGTGACTTCGGCCAGATCGGCGGAACCAGCACGCACCTGGACATGCTGTCCGCCGGTCTCGAGGAGATCGGCCACGAACCGCGCGTGCTCTACCTCGGCGCGGCCCTGCCGGGCCGCGCGGGTGATATCGGGATCGCGTGGCCTGCCGGAGCCCTGAACCGGGTGCGCCGCGGCTGGGGCATGATGTACTCGCACACCGTCCGCTCGCGGCTGCTCGCGGCGGTGACCGCCCGCGAGCTCACCCGGGCGCAGGCCGCGGGCCGGCCGTGGCAGGTGCTGAACGCGCAGGAGGTGTACTCCGTTCCGGCCTTGCGTGGCGTCGCCGATCGCTTCGGCATCCCCCTGGTGCTGACGCTGCATGGGTACCCCCTCTACGAGTCGGTATCCGAGGGCTACTCGAAGGCCTCGCCGGCCGGACGTCGCTTCCTCATGGACTCCGAGCTGCGGGCCCTACGTATCGCCGACGCGGTGGTGACGGTGGACACGCGTCTGCATCGGCACGTGTGCCGTCTGGCCCCGGATGTCGCCGAGCGCACGTTCGCGCTGATGAACTTCATCGACACCTCCTCCTTCTATCCCAGCACGGAGGGTCGGGAAGACTTGCGTCGGACCTGGGACGTGCCCGGTGGGCGCACGGTGCTCTTCTGTCCGCGTCGCCTCGTGAAGAAGAACGGCGTGGTGTACCCCACCTTGGCCTTGGCCGCCATGACGGCGGCGCAGAGGGAGGGCTTCCTCCTCCTGCACGCGGGGGAGGGCGGGGAGCGGGAGGCTGTCGAACGGGCGGTCGCCGAGCATGGGCTGAGCGACTGCGTACGGCTCCTGGGCGGTCAAGGGCGCGAGGCGATCCTAAACCTGTTCCGTCTGGCCGACATCATCCTGGTGCCGTCCGTGCACTCGGAGAACGTGGAGGAGGCCACGTCCCTCTCCGCCCTCGAGGCCATGGCGTGCGGGAGGCCTTTGATCGCGGGAGCCGTGGGTGGTCTGGCGGAGATGGTCGATGATGGCACGAACGGCCTGCTGGTGCCCGCCGCCGATCCCCGGGCGCTGGCCGACGCCGTGCTGCGCCTGGCCGCCGATCCCGCGCTCGGTGAACGGCTCGCCGAAGCGGCCCGCGCGTACGTGGTGGAGAATCACTCTCACCTGCGGGCGGCGGCCTCCTATGTGGAGGTCTACGAACGCGCCGGTGCCGCGGGCTCTGAAGCCCCCGCCGTTCCGAGCGCCGGCAAAACGGTGGCGTCTGCGCCCAGCGCGCCCGGCACCGGAGCGAGTCCCGTTCCGGCTCCGCCCTCGATATCCGTGCTCGGCCTTCCCTTCCACCGGATAGGTCTCGAGGAGGCGACGTCGCGGGTGCTCGAGTGGGCGAAGCGGCCGGAACTCAACGCCCGAAGCCGCCTCGTCGGCGATGGCGCCGCTCCCCTCGGGGGGCCGGTCACGTGGACTGCCGTGTCGTTCAATCCGGAACTCGTCATCCGCGCTCAACGCGAGCCCGGTGTCGCGGAGGCCCTGCTGGCGGCCGACCTCCGCTACCCCGACGGCGTGGGTGTGGTGTGGGCCGCCGCGCGCCGGGGGGCGCGCGGCCTCGAACGAGTGCCGGGCATCGAACTGGCGGAGCACGTGCTCGAGCGTGCGGCGGCCGAAGGGCTCGGTGTATATCTGCTCGGGGCGGCCCCCGGTGTGGTCGAGGAGGCCGCCGAGGTACTGCGCGCCCGCTATCCCGGGCTGTGGGTGGCGGGCACGCACCACGGCTACTTCACGGCCGAGGAAGAAGCGGATATCGTGACCGAGGTTCGGGATTCGGGTGCCGCGATCCTCCTGGTCGCCCTCGGCGCGCCGCGCCAGGAGCTCTTCGTCTACCGTAACCGCGCAGTGCTGGGCGCCCGCGTGGCTCTCGGTGTGGGCGGGAGCTTCGATGTGTGGTCGGGCCGCGTGCGGCGAGCGCCGGGGTGGGCCCGGGCCCTGAACGTCGAGTGGTTGTACCGGTTGGTCGCCGACCCGCGCCGGCTTCGGCGACAGGTTGCGCTGCCGGTGTTCGTGGGGCGGGTGCTCACCGGGGTGTCCTCCGACTACCACCAACCCCGCGGCACGTAGCGGGCGAGGGCGGACTGTCATGCGCTACCTGATCAGCGGCTACTACGGGGAGAAGAACGCGGGCGACGAGGCCATCCTTGCGGGGATACTGCAGGAGGTGCGGCGCCGCGACCCGGAGGCCGCCTTCACGGTACTCTCCTTCGATCCGGAAGACACATGCCGTCGCCACGGAGTCGAGACCCTGAGTACAAGCCTGCGCGACCCTGTCGGGCTGGTTGCGGCGATGCGCTCCTCGGATCTCCTGATCAGCGGTGGGGGCAGCATCCTGCACGAGGCGGATTTCGCGCTGCACGGCCGGTCGTTCCTCTTCAGGGAGGGCAAGCTGCGTCCGGTGCCCTATTTCCTTTCGGTGGTGCTCCTTGCCCGAGCGGTCGGGCTCCCGGTCATGTGGTACGCGCAGGGTCTCGGCCCGCTCCATACGTCCGCGGCGCGGCGGCTGGTCGGCGCGGCGGGCTCGGCCAGCCAGGTCGTCACCTGGCGGGACCCCGATTCCGCTCGTTTGGCCGCCGAGGTGGGAGTGCGGCCGCCACTGCAACTGGTGACGGCGGATCCGGCCTATGCCTTGGAGCCGGCCCCCGCCGAGCGGGTGGCCGAGGAGCTGGAGGCGGCGGGAGTTCCGCTCGATACGCGCTACGTGGCGGTCTGTCCGCGACCCTGGCTCGGGCGCACGGAGTATCAGGATGCGCTTGTTTCCGCAGTGGGAAGGATCGCAGCGGCCCACGACCTGGCCGTGCTCTTACTCCCCTTCCACGACAGATTAGACGCGCCGCTCTGCGCCGAGTTGGCCGCTCGTCCGTTGCTTGTCGACCGGACGTGGGTACTCGGCGGGGGCGGCGATCCGCGGCTCCTGGCGGGACTTCTCGGAGGCGCTGTCTGCGCCGTGACCATGCGCCTCCACAGTGGCATACTCGCCGCCGCAGCCGGCACGCCGGCCGTGTGCGTTGCCTATGACCTGAAGGTGGCCGCCTTCGCCACGCTGACGGGGCAGGCGCACTGGAGTGTGAGCGTGGACACTCTGGGGGCGCCGGGAGGGGCCGCTGTGCTGGAGGCTCTTCTCAGAGCGACGATCGTCGATCTCGCGTCGCGGAGGGCCGCCCTCGCGAGGCGTGTCCACCCGTTGCGCGCGGAGGCCGGCCGCACGGCGCGGCTGGCGGTGCAAGTTGCGGAGGCGGCCGCGGCGGATCGGTCGCGGTCTCTCCGGGAACGGCCGTAGTGGACGGCGCGTTGGGCGTCCCCGGCGGGGCGGGCACCGGCATGCGCGCCACGGTGGGCAGGGCCGCCCTCCTTATTCTGGCCGCCACTTTGTTCGGCCGCATCCTCGGCCTGGTGCGCGATCAGACGGTCGCGTACTTCTTCCAGGCCGCCGACACCGACGCCTTCTTCCTCGCCTACAAGGTCCCCTATCTCGTGGCCCTCAGCGCCGCCGCGGCGATGACCGCCACTTTCATCCCGGTCTTCACCCAGCGGTACGTCACCGGAAGGAAGGAGGAGGCCTGGCGCCTGTCCATCAGCCTCCTGAATCTCACAGGGCTGGTGCTGATCGGCGTCGTGGCGATCACTGTGCCTTTGGCTCCCTGGTTGATCCCCCTCGTGGGTCCCGGATTCGGTGCCGACACCAGCGCGCGGGCCGTGGACCTGTTCCGCATCCTCATGCCTCTGGTGGTCTTCACCGGCCTGGCGGGTCTGGCCGCTGGCATCCTCAACTCGCTCAAGCGCTTCGGTCTGCCCGCCTTTTCCACCTCGCTCGGTGCCCTGGTCACGATCGTCTTCATCGTGGCCTCTCACGAACAGTGGGGAGTGACGGGTCTGGCACTCGGTACGACGGTGGGTGCCGCGGTCTCCTTCTTCGTCCTCTGGCCCCAACTCCACCGCGGCGGTCTCCGGTACCGCGCTTCCATCCGCTGGGACGATCCCGGTCTCCGCGACGTGGCCGGCATGATCTGGCCGGTGTTGCTGGGTTCTGCGGTGGGCAAGGTGAGCATCTTCGCGGACCAGGTGCTGGGCAGCTTCTTGGAGTCGGGTTCCATATCGGCGCTCAACTACTCAGAGAAGCTCTTCCAACTCCCGCTCGGCCTGTTCGTGGCGGGCATCACGGTGCCGCTGTTCCCTCTTCTGTCCGAGCACGTCGCGGCCCGCGAGCCCGAACGGCTCAAGACCACCCTCGGCTTCGGCCTCCGCATGATCGCCTTCGTCATGGTCCCGGCTTCCGCCGGGCTCATCGTGTTGCGTACCCCGATCGTCATGCTCCTCTTCCAGCATGGTGAGTTCGGGGCGGAGGACACCACCCGGACGGCGTGGGCCCTGCTCTTCTACTCATTCGGGCTCTTCTCCTACGCGGGCCGGGACACGCTCACCCGCGTGTTCTACGCGTATCACGACACCCGCACCCCCGTTAAGATCAGCATGGTTGCTGTGGTGTTGAACATCACCGTGTCGTACGTGCTCATGCAGTTCCTCGGCGTGGGCGGTCTCGCCCTGGGGACGTCGATCGCTCTGACGGTCAACTTCATCGTGCTCATCGAGCTCCTGCGTCGGAAGATCGGTCCGATGGGGTTCGGTGCGCTGGCCCGGTCGTCCGCCCGGATCGCCGCCGCCGCAGCTGTCATGACCGTGGAGGTAGTACTGCTCGACCGGTGGCTGGCGGGCGTGGTTCAGGCCGGCGACGCCGGCCTCGGGTTGAGGGTAGGACTGGGGATCGGCGGGGGAGCAGTCACCTATTTCATCGCGGCCCGCGTGGGCCGCCTCCCCGAGCTTCCCGAGGTCGTATCCATGCTGAGCGCGGCCGCCGGTCGGCGGGGGAAGCGGTCTTCCTGAGCGGCTCTCAACCCGGCCCCAGAAGGCCCGGGTTGGCAGGACGGTGCGATTTGGCGGAGAATAGAGTCAGCATGGTGGATACAAGAGCACTACGGACCGTGACGAGGAAGGCACTCGCCGGGGCCGTCATCGTTCTGGTGGTGGGGCTGGTGCTGGCGCTCGCACCCGTGGGTGGGGGCTCGAGTCTTCCCGCGGCAGCCGCGGGTATTGGTCCCGTGCAGGCCGCCGGGTCGGCGATCATCCCGATCGTCTTCCCGCTCCCCGAGCGTTTCCCTTGGACGAATACCTTCGGCGCCCCCCGTAGCGGTAACCGTACACACGAGGGCAACGACATCATGGTCCCGAAGATGACTCCGCTGCTGGCCGTCGTCGACGGCACGCTTGATTGGATGAACCTCACGGGCAAGCTCTCGAGCTACAACGGCCTTCCGTACTACAACATCCTCCTGCGTGGTGATGACGGTAACGACTACTTCTACATCCACATGAACAACGATACTCCCGGCACCGACGACGGCCTGGGTGGGGTCGAGAAGGCCTACGCCCCGGGACTCGGGAACGGAACGCGCGTCACCGCCGGTCAGCTGATCGGCTGGGCCGGAGACAGCGGCAACGCCGAGGACTCGGGAAGCCATATCCACTTCGAGATCCACCAGGGTGGTTACAAGAATCCGATCGATCCCTACGAGAGCCTCAAAGCCGCTCCGCTGTTCGGCGGCGGCCCCACGCCCACGACGACGCCGCCCACCACGACCACGGGGGCGCCCCCGTCGACCACCACGACCACGGCGCCGCCCACCACCACGACCACCGAGCCGATCGATCCGGGCCCCGGCGGCCAGCTCGACCCTGAGATTCCGGTGTTCTCCGATGTGGGGCTCCAGGATTGGTTCTTCGGGGACCTGTCCCTGGTGTACCTGGCGGGCATCGTCAACGGATCCGCCGATGGTACCTTCAGGCCGTATGGCTCCGTCACCCGGGCGCATTTCGCGGCCTTCCTGGCGCGCGCTTTTGCGTCCGACGCGCTCGCCGGCCCGACACCCTCGACTCCCACCTTCGCCGACGTGCCTCCATCTTTTTGGGGATACCCCGAGATCGAGGTAGCCGTCCACGCGGGTCTGGTGCGGGGGACGGGTGACGGCACCCGCTTCTCGCCGAACGCTCCGATCACTCGGGCGCAGATGGCCACCATGCTGTGTCGCGCGCTCGGCCTCGACCAAGCCGTGCTCGCCGCTACCACGGTGCCGCCGTTGGAGTTGCGGGTGTTCACCGACGTGCCCCAAGACTACTGGGCTTCCCCGGATATCGCCGCGGCGTACGGCGCCGGCCTGGTGGCGGGGGGCAACGACGGTCGTTTCCGGCCCGAAGAGACCACCACCCGCGCTCAGGCGGCCGCCGTGATCGCCCGCGCTCTCCGCCTCCAAGAAGGCCGCAGCGGCGACTAGGCTCGAGCGCCCGCAGGAAGGAAATCCAGGCCCTATGAGGTACTCCTCTCATATGCCTATTCTCGACTCGGAGAACCGACGACGCCCCCGGCGCCGCGCCGCCCCGACCCTTCGACGGGCACACGCGGCCGCTCTTGCCACCGTCGGCCTGCTCCTCTGCGCGGCCGCCGGGTTGCTCCTCGTGCCCGAGTCCGCTCGTGCGCATCCATCCGGTTTCCCAGACGTGGCGGGAACCAGCTCCGCCCACGAAGCCATCGAGTACCTCGTGGCCGCGGACGTGGTCGGCGGCTATGCCGACGGCACGTTCCGGCCCTCCGCCTCTCTGAGCCGGGGGCAAGCCGCAAAGATACTGGTGCTCCAGAACGGACTCACGGTGGCGGCGAAGGTCACCACCAAAGCCTTCTCCGATCTCGAGGCGGGGTATGGCACATACGTGGAAGCGGCCGCCGCGAAGGGCTGGATACACGGCTATCCCGACAAGACGTTCCGCACCTTCGCCCCTCTCCAGCGTCAGCATATGGCGGTGATCGTGGTCCGCAGCCTGGGTTGGGAGGCCGACGCCGAGAAGCTCACCTCCGCCCAGGTGACTCAGGCGCTTGCCTCCGTCTCCGATGTAGCCCGCATGAGCGCTGATGCGCGGCCCTATGTGGCGTTGGCGCTGCAACGCGGCCTCTTCCAGGGAGACAAGGAAGGCCGTTTCAACCCGAACGACCCCATCTCGCGGGGCCAGTTCGCCCTGGTGGCGTATCGGGCGGAACTCCTGGGGCTGGCTGTGGTGCAAGGACTGCGTACCAGCGGCGACCATCCCGATAAGACACGGGTGGTCGTGGACCTCGCCGGCCCTCCTGGAACGGTCGCCTCCGACCTCAGCGGGTCCAGCGTACTGGTGGTGGACATCCCCGGAGCCGTGGTGGAAGGCGGCGGCATCGACACCACCGTCGGCTCGAAGGAAGTGGATTTCATCGCCGCTCGGCAGCTGGGGTACCGGCCCCAGGAGGTGCGTGTGACCCTCACGCTGAAGCGCTTCACCCACTATGCCGTGAGCGTGATCCCGCCTTCGGACGGTCGGGGGCACAGGGTGGTCATCGACGTCTTCAGGCGCACCGACAACCCCGGCGGCGGCGGGGCGCCGCTGATCGCCCTCGATGCCGGTCACGGCGGCAAGGATACGGGAGCCGTGGGCGTAACGGGCCTGCTGGAGAAGGACGTGAACCTGGCCATCGTGCTGCGGGTCGATCGGCTCCTGCGGGACGCGGGGCTCCGCACCGTCCTTACGCGCGACAGCGACACGTACCCCACCCTGCAGGAACGCACGGATCTGGCCAACCAGGCGCAGGCGACCATCTTTGTCTCCGTGCACAACAATGCGGCGGGCAACCCCGCCTCCGAAGGCACGGAGACCTTCTACTGGGGAACCACGGGAGGGGAGTACTCGGTCGAGGGCCAGAAGCTGGCCAATGCCATCCAACGCAATCTCGTGATCGATCTCGCGAGCTACGATCGCGGCGCTCGAACCCACTGGAAAGACCTGCACGTGCTGCGGGAGAGCCTGATGCCCTCGGCCTTGGCTGAGGTGGGCTTCCTCACGAACGCGGAGGAAGAAGCGAAGTTGCGCGATCCGGCCTACCTTGACGTAGCCGCGGCCGCCATCGTGAAGGGGATACGCGAGTATCTCGGCCTGCCGGCCGACGCCTCGGCGAGTGCCGTCGACGCCCCCGCTCCGGACGCATCGGCGGCTACGGGCTGAGCCACTCTTGGCTCGGTCGTCCGCAGACCGACCCGGCCTCCACGGAAAACAGAACAAGGAGAATGATCTTGTCATTGGATCGATGCGTTTCCGACCGCCGCGCGAGCCTGGCTCGTGACCGGGCCTCCAGCAGATGGACCGCACGTGCGGCTCTTGCCGTCATGGTGTGTGTGGCGGCTCTCGCCGTCTCCGCCGCCACCGCGCCCTCCGCGCGCGCCGAGGGCGACTTCCTGTTCGAGGGGAGAGGCTACGGTCACGGCGTGGGCATGAGTCAATGGGGAGCGTGGGCGGCGGCTCGGGACGGCAAGACCTTCGACTGGATCGTCGACTTTTACTACCCCGGCGCCACCCTCGACCCCCTTGGCGATCCGGGCATGGAGCTCAAGGTGAAGCTTTCGAGCGAGCCCTGGAAGAGCGTCTCCACTATCACTCAGAACTTCAAGCAGGTGGACGTGCACGCGGCGGAAGGCCCCGTCACCTTGGTCATGACCGGGGGCCCGGGCGACACTCAGGTGGAACTCACGCCCGGCGTCTTCGCCAACGTGGTGGTGGGTGACGGCGGTGTCGACGTGATCACGACCGCGGGCGGGCGGCAGGGACCGTTCGACCGGGTGGTGGCGGTCCCGGGCGCGGGCGCCCGGGTCCGGGTGCAGTTCAGGACCTCGTCGGAGTATGTAACCGCCTCTCGCGAGTACTGGGGCAAGATGCAGATCGAGCCCTCGAGCACGGCCGGTTACCTGGTCACGTACAACATCGTCCCCATCGAGAAGTATCTGCGCAGCATCGGCGAGGTGGAGTACGACTGGGCTCAGCCCGGGTCCGCCGCCTACGCACAGGAAGCAGTGAAGGCCCAGGCCGTCGCGGCGCGCACCTATGCGATCGCGAACAAGGACCCCTATCTGAACGACAACCAGTGGGATCAGGTCTATCTCGGCTACACGGGCAGGTCGACGGGCAGCCAGAAGCCCTTCGAGGAGCTCTATCCAGGGATCCCGCGGGCGGCCGAAGAGACAGCCGGGCTGGTCTTGCGCCTCGATGGCAAGGTGATCACCAGCTTCTTCTCTTCGAGTTCGGGCGGCTACACCACGCCCTGGTACCCGGCGAGCAGCTACCCCTACCTGCCCGCGAAGCCCGACCCCTACAGCCTGCAGGCGCCCAAGAGCAACCCAGGGTGGGTGTGGAGCTTCGAAATCTCCGCCGCGGACCTCTCGGACGATGTGGACGGCATGAGCAACACCGACGGGAAGGCGATCCACATCGGAGCCGTCAGCCGCGTGGAGATCGTCTCGCGGGACACGGCCGACCCGGGGAGCCACGTCGCCACGATCAAGCTCACCGGTGCCGACGGTTCCGCGGTGGTGAGCGCTTCGTCATTCCGTCGGCTCTTCGGCTACAGCCAGATGCGTTCCACCCTCATCCTCAAGGTGACCAACCCCGACGGCTCGGTCTCCACCGGTCCCGGCGCTACGACACCGCCGCCCCTTCCCCCCGGCGAGTTCACCGATGTGTCACCCGGTGCCATGTACGCGGCGGAGATCAAGCGGGTGGCCCTGGAAGGCCTGCTCGGCGGGTACCCCTCCGGTGAGTTCCGGCCTGATACCGCGGTATCTCGCTGGCAGTTCGCCAAGATCGTCGTGGGCCTGCACAACGTGCTCTTCCCTACCGACCGGATCGAGGTGGTCGACGTGCAGAGTGCGCCCTTCTGGGACGTGGCGGTGCGGCCCGGTGTGCTCGGTGACGAGTCCGACTGGGTGGCGGCGGCCAAAGGGGCGGGCCTGGTAAACGGGGTCACGGCCACCAACTTCCAGCCGTACGAGTCCGTGCACCGCGACCAGATGGCCACCATGCTGGTGCGGGCGATGGGTTGGGAGGACGAGGCGGCGGCGCTCCCAGCGGGCACTCCCGGCTTCACCGATGTGGACGCCGCGGGCAAGCACGCCGTCGCCGCCACGTATTTGAAAGCGCACGATATCCTGCGAGGCTACGAGACACCGGCCGGGAGCGGTCTCTTCGAGCTCCGGTACGCCGATCCCACGAAACGCATGCACGTTGCGGTGATCCTCTGCCGGGTACTCGACTCTGAGACTGCCGCCGCGTCCGCGGCCGGCGGCCCCGGCGCCGGCGGGGCGGCGGGCGCGGTGGCCCCTATCACCGACTCGTGAGTCGCGGCCTCATGGCTCGGCGGACCGTCGCACCCAGTCTCGCGACGGTCCGAGTATACTTCCGCACTATGTCTTCGACGTGCCGGTCAGGCCCCACTCCTTATGCCCGTGTTCTCCTGGTAGCGGTCTGCGTGCTCCTCGCGACTGTGGGTGCGCTCGCTTCGGCCGGCCCTGCCCGGGCGATGGCCGAGACCGGCGCGATCGTCGTGGGGGGCGAACCCAAGTACGTGCTCTCCGACCCCGTCGGCGGCCTCCTGTATGTGAGCGACTTCGAGGGTGAGGAGGTCGTCGTGGTGGATGTCGCCACGGGCCTCGTGGTGCGCAGGCTGCCCGCCCCGGGAGCACCGGTGGGTCTCGCGCTCTCGGCCGACGGCGGACTCTACGTGGCCTCGTATTTCGGGAACTCGCTCGCGCTGCTCGATCCACAGACCGGACGCACGCGGGTGGTGCGTGCCGGGGTGGAGGCCCCCTGGGACGTGAAGATGGTGCGGGGTCCAGCCGGTCGATCGCTCGTCGCCGTCACCGAGCACCACGGAGATTGCGTCACCTTCTTCGATCCGCTCACGCTCGCCGAGGTCGGCCGGGTGCCGACGGGAGACTACCCCTACCAGATGGACGTAGACGAGGACGCCGGCATCCTCTACGTCGGGGTGTACGGGGGGTGGGATGGGGGTGAGGTAACAGCTATCGACCTGCGCACGTTGACGGAGCTCTGGACCGTAGGTGCCGGGCGAGGTTCCTTCGATGTGGCGGTTGATCCGGTCGCCGGTCGGCTCTTGGTCACCGACTTCGTGGGGAGCACGCTCACGCAGGTGGCCGTCGCGGGCACCGGCGTCCGTCACGATCAGCTATCCGGGAAGCCCAAGGCGGGCGTCTTCGCTCCCAGCGGCGCCGAAGCGTGGGTGGCGCTGCAGACCACCGACCAGGTGGTACGAGTCGACCCGGCCCGCGCCGCCGTCACGCAGACCATACCGGTCGGCTCCCTTCCGGGCCCCATGACGTGGGTGGCGGGGGCGCCGGAGCTCACTCTCGCCGTGGGAAACCAAGGCGACGGTACGATCTCACTGCTCACGAACGGCCCGCCCGTGCCCGAGTTCACGGACGTGCCTGCGAGTCACCCGCTGCATCGCGAGATCCGAACGCTCGCGTTACGGGGAGCCATAGGCGGGTACGATCTCGGTGACGGCACGTTCGCCTATCGTCCGGACTCGACTCTCATGCGTGCCCAGATAGCCAAGATATTGGTGGGCTCCCTCGCGCTTCACACTCCCCGGATCGAGAATGCGGGAGCCGCCGCCTTCGCCGATGTTCCCGCGGAGACCGGCGAATACCCGTACGACTACGTGCAGGAGGCGTCCCGTCTCGGGCTGGTCAACGGCTTCGCCACTTCGCCTCCCGTCTTCAAACCGTACGTCCCCGTCACGCGCATCCAGCTCCTGAGGATGGCGGTTCGGGCCGCGAGTGCGATGGGATCCTCTCTCCCCGTGCCCGCGGGGGGATCTCCTTTCTACGACGTGGGGCCGGCCGACCCCGACCTCGACATCATCAAGGCGGCATACGCGGCGGGCCTCGTCTCCGGCACCACCGGCACCGATGGCCGCGTGCGCCTGAGGCCGTACGACGACGCCGGTAGGGGCGAGACCGCCCATGTGGTATTCGCGCTCCTCGCCGCGCTCCACCGCGGGGGCCCGCGGTGAAAGGCGGAGCCGGTCGTGAGCGGGCGGGTGTGTTCCGCGGCCGACGGGGGGCGCTCCGCGTCGGGGTCCTCGGTGCGGTGCTCCTTCTGCTCGGGATGGCTATGGTCCCGTCGTGGGCACCCTCCCTCGTTGGCATCGAGCGCGCACGCGCGGCGGAACAGACACCGCAGGTGGGCGAGCTCGCCACCTTCCGCGTGGATCTCGCCGGTCGGCGAGTCAGCCTCGTTGCCTCGGTGCGTTTCGTGGGCGACGATTCGGTCATCTACGTGGAGAAGGGGAGATCGATCCCCATCTCGCTGATCTCGTCATTGGCCGGCACCATCGACGACGTGATCTACCCCCGGCTCACCTCTGCTTTGGGCCAGGAACCGAAGCCCGGCATCGACGGCTCCTCCCGACTCGTGGTGCTCGTGTACGATTTCGGAGACCCACAGCTATCGGGCTACTTCGACCCGGGAGATATCGATCCCGTTTCCCCCGGCCACCCTGAGTCGAACCACCGCGAGATGTTCTACCTGAATTCCAGCACGCTCCTCGGCGATCCCGCAAAGGCGGCCGCCGCGGCGAGCCATGAGTTCGCGCACATGATTCTGTACTATCGGGATTTCATGCTCGATCCGTCGTCTTCCCGGGAGGCCGAGGCGCGTTGGGTTGAGGAGGGGATCGCCATGTACGCCGAGTCTTTGGCGGGCTACGGCACTCAGGCCCGAGACCATCTGCGGAGCTTCGAGTTGCAGTCGAACAAGAATCTCACCCTGTGGGGGCGGCTCCTCAACGACTACGGCGCCAGCCTGGCCTTCACGTCGTACCTCGTCGAGCGCGCCGGCCCCGGTTTTCTGCGCGAATTGGTGGCGCAGCCGCTGGACGGTATCGCCGGGATCGACGCCACCCTGGGAGCCCGAGCCGCTTCCTTCGATACCTACGCCTCCATCTTCGACGAATGGGTGATCGCCGACTTTCTGGACGACCGCGGCCCGGCCGCTCCTCCCTATGTGCACGGTGCCCTCGATCTGGCGGTTGAGCCGGTCGTTGTGGGAGGCGCGGCCCCGTGGGTGGGGGGAGCAGTCGTCGAGAATCAAGCGGCCGTCTACCTGGATCTGCCGCCCACGTCCTCGGCAGCGACGATCAGGGTCGTAGTCGACGGCCAGGACGTCGCACCGTTGCGGGCCGCCCTCATATCCTGGGATTCCGGCGGCTCGGCTGCCCCGGTGGTTGCGTTCTTCGAACTCCAGCCCGTGGTGAACGGGGGCACGATCGTAGTCGCCCCCGGCTACGACCGGCACACCTTGGCCGTGTGGGCGCGGGGTCCCGAGTCCGCCGACCTCGCGTACACGCTCCGGTACTCGGCCGCCGTGGATCCGATCGGCGATGTGCAGTTCCTCGACGTGGGTGGCGACCACCCCTTCTTCCCCTACATCGATCGACTCAGAACGATGGGCGTTGTCAGCGGCAAGCAGATCCCTGTGGGCTCGGGTCTCTGGTTCTACCGGAGTGATGAGCACGTGCTCCGCGCTCAGTTCGCAAAGATGGCCGTGACGGCCGTGGGCCTCCACACCGACGAGGTGGAACTCCCCGGCGCACCCAGCTTCAGCGATGTTCCCGTTCGACACGACGGTGAGGGGCGCCCGGAAGCGTATCCCTTCGACTATGTCGAGGAGGCGGCGTCGGCAGGGATAGTGGGCGGGTACACCGACGGCACGTTCCGCCCGTACGCCGATATGATGCGGATTCACCTGGTCCGCATGATTCTGCGGGCCGCCGCGGCCGGGGGCTCCCCCTTCGAGCAATACGACGGCACCGAGTCCGTCTTCGCCGACATCCCCCCCGGCAGCCCGATGTACGTGGACGTCATGACCGCCTACACCTACGGGATCATGTCCGGCAGCCTCTCTGACGGCGTCCGCCGCTTCGACCCCTGGGGCTCCGCGACCCGTGGCCACGTGGCAAAGATGACCGCCAACCTGGTGGCTTTGCTGGACAGCCACGGGGATTGAGGGGTAACGCGCGCCGACCGGTAGACCCTTCGTGGGTGCGGATCCAGTCCTCGCCGTGGCTTCCAGGTCCCGAGGTCGACTATCCACCGGGCCTTGCGGTCGACTATCATAGAGCGTTGCGATGACCGACTCCCCGCTCCCCATAGACGAGATCTCGGATACCGGGCCGCCGCAGTCGGGCGCTGTCTCGCTTCCTCCCGCGACGGGCGTCCCCGGGCCGCTCGAGCAGGCGACGGAAGGAATCCCCCATCTCGATCCTGCGGTGACGGAGCGGGAGCGTCGCTTGGTCGAAGCGGCTCGTTCCGGTGACGCGTCCGCCATCGAGGCGCTGTACCGCGACCACTACAACACCATCTACCGGTACGCGCTCTACCGCGTCGGGTCGCCGCAGGCGGCCGAGGACGTGAGCAGTCAGGTCTTCCTGGGGATGGTGCGGGGTCTGCCCCGCTTCCGCTGGCAGGGGAAGCCCGTGCTCGCGTGGCTCTACGGGATCGCCCAGAAACAGGTGGCGATGTATCTCCGCGACTCGAAGCGCGGCCGTGAGCACCTCCAACTCGAGCAGGCCGGACAGCTCGTCGGCGACGATCCTGATCCGGGCGCCGGAGTCGACGCCGGGGCGCGTCGTTCTCAGCTCGCCGGCGCGCTCCGGATGCTGCCCGAGAGCCAGCGAGAGGTCATCCTGCTGCGGCAGGTGCTCTCCCTCTCTCTCGCGGAGACCGCCGCAACCCTCGATCGATCCGAGGGTGCCGTCAAGCAACTCCAGCTCCGTGGGCTTGCCACGCTCCGTGACATCCTCGGGCCCCAGAGTCTCTGAAGTGAAATCCACCGTAACCGGATGCCACCCTCGGCAATAGACGGTGTGATGACCGGTTTCCGGAACATATTCCGTGGGCCCGAAAGCCTCGAAGGTGGCTTTGTTGACGCTGCTGTTCTGGATGAGGCGCTGGGTGATCCCGTTCTCGCAGCTTTGGCCGACGAGTTGGCCGCGCTTGGCGACGTGCAGGTGCCGGCGTCCGCCCGCCAGCGCGGTCTCGCGCTGGTTCGCGCGGAGGTCGAACTGCAAGACCGGCGAGGTCTCCTCGGTCCGGCGCGCGGCACCGGCCTGCTGTTCCGTGGGCGCCTGGCCCTCGGCTCCGTAGTGGTCGTACTTGCCGCCTTCTTGGGGCTCGTGGGCCTGTACGGGGGCGGAGATACTTCGCAGTGGACTGGCTCCGGCGGCACCGGTGGGTCGGGCACGGGCCCGGTCACCTCCGGCACCTCGAGCCCCGACACCGGCTCCACCCTCACGTCGGTGCCGGATTCGGACACCACGGCCACCTCTGTGCCCGGCACCACAGTGCCGGGCGCCACCTCGATCCCGACCATCACCGCGACGACCTCTGTAGCGGGCACCGGCACCACGGCCATGTCGCCACCGAGCACCACCGCCACGACCACCCGGCCGTCCTCTTCCACCACGGCCACATCGCGGCCGGCCGGCTCCACGAGCACGACCGGTCGCGCGGTTCTCACCCGCGAGCAGCGTGAGGGTTCCGCCCGGTCGGTGGCCATGAGCCTGTCTGAGAAGGTGGTCTTGAACGATCCCGAGGGCGCCGCGGCCATGCTTGCCGGCAGTGCGGGAGCCGGCTTTGTGCAGCTGGTGTCCTCTCTCGAAGCACCGTACGGTAACAGCGTCATCTCAGTCGCCACCACTGACGGCCCGAACACTCGGGTGCTGGTGGAGTTTCTCGATCGGGTCACCACCGTCCAAGGCACCAACGAGACGACCCTCCGTTTCTACTACGAGATGAGGGTGGACGATTCGGGCGCCGTGGTCACAGCCATCTACAAAGCGCCGGCACGGTAGACGTGAGCATGAGTATTCGCATCCGTCGCTCGGCTCGGTATCACTATTTCGTTTGTTTGGACCGGCCGGGGGGTCTTGCCTCCCCCGCTGCCGTGACAAAGCTTTCCGCCCCCCAGCTTGGTAGGCTGCGCGGGCGAGATCAAGGGGGAAAGGAGGTGACAGTTCTTACATCCTACGATACCTACCAGCAGTACCAAACAGTAGGATTCGGCAAGAACGTCAACGTATGAACAACAATGCACTTAAATCAAGGAGAGACCCTATGCACCATCGTGGCCTCAAGGTCGCAGTGGTGGCGGTCTTCACCCTCGTCCTGCTTTTCGGTTTCGCCGGTATTGCCTCCGCAGCTGGTGAGTGGT
>Ga0209347_1002270_pt1 | contig 26133 bp, 21 predicted proteins | sample AutmiccommuBRH23_FD_187382 | JGI IMG/M metagenome (GOLD analysis project Ga0209347, IMG submission 187382) | Deep subsurface microbial communities from Mt. Terri, Switzerland - Autotrophic microbial communities BRH/23 (SPAdes) (version 2) | ecosystem: Environmental > Aquatic > Deep subsurface >...
AAAAATCGGTTATTTTCATTTGCCGCTACCTCCCGGGGACCCCGGTTTACCGTTCTGGGCCATCCTTACCGCCATGCCGTCCACCAGGGACTGATGGCCCACGGTGACCACCTGGTCACCGGGCTTGATCCCTCCGTTGGTGATCTCAATTTTGCCGTCCTGGGCTATACCGGTCTCCACCTTGAACTCCTTGGCCTTGCCGTTTTGCACGGCGAAAAGGTACTTGCCGTCGGGGCGGTTGATCACCGCGTCAATGGGCGCAAGTATGGCGTTCTTGCTTTCCCTGACCGCCATCTTGACCCGGGCGAACATACCCTGCTTGATCCGCCCTTCCGGATTGGATAGTTCAACCTCCACCGGGTAGCCCTTGGCCACCGGGTCCACCGCCGGACTGAGGCCGCTCACCGTTCCGGTCAGGGGGGAGGCCCCGGCGTCGGGAATCTCCACCTCCACCTGCCGCCCCTTGGCTAGCCGGTTAATCTGCTGGTCCCCCACAAATATTTTGACCTTTACAGTGCTGATGTCCACCACCCCCACGGCCTGGGTGGCTGTGGTCACGTTCTGTCCCACATCGACATTAACTAAGGAGACCACCCCGTCGATGGGGGACCTGACCACGGAACCCTCAAGGAGGCCCTGCTGATAGTTGAGGTTGGCCTGGCTTTTGGCCACCGCGGCCTCATATTCCCCGGACATGGCCTGGTCATATTTGAGCGCCATTTCGTCGTATTTATCCTTTGACAACGCCCCGGCCTCGTAGAGCTTTTTATAGTTGTCCAGCTGGTTGCGGTAATACTCACGGTTTTTAACAGCCATCTCCAGCCTGGCCCGGTTCATCAGAAGGTCGGCCTCCTGGGTCCCGACCTGGGCCGAAAGCTCAGAGGTGTCCAACTGGAACAGCAGATCGCCCTTTTGCACCCGGTCGCCTATGCGCACCGCCACCAGGGCCACCCTGCCGGCCACCTTGGGGGCCATCACGGCGGACTGAAGGGGCTGCACCTGTCCGTTAAAGTATTTTATTTCCTTGATGTCCGCCGACTCCACCGGCGCAGCGGCCACCGCCACCGCCGCCGGTCCCCTGGCCGCCCCGCCTCCGGCCTGGCCGTCCTTACTCCCGCAGCCGGCCACAAATAACAAAGATATTGCCAGAACAATCTGGAAAAATGTTTTAGACTTCATCATCCGACCCCCATCATATGTTTGTGAATACTGAAAAACAGAAAAAGGACACCTGGGGCGGCACCCCCGGCATCCTTTTAAAGCCTTTAGTCCTTGGCATTTATCAGCGTTAACGGCATTTAAATTACCACTCCGCTATATTTAAGTATGTCAATTATTATCTCAGTTAAGTATATGATTATTCTGGACAGGCTGTCAATACTTAGAAACGGAGGGAACGTACGGGGGAAAATGCGTTAAAGCATTAATATTAAATGGGCATCCGCATTTCTGCTTTTCCCCAATTAAATAGAAAATAAACCATCCAGACACATCAAAACGGAGATTTGCAGTCAAGCCCGGGGCGCACAGCCTCGGCAGACAAGCTAATTTCCAAGGTTCTGTACAGTGGCACTGCGGTGGGCTGGTTGGCATGTGCCTTGTTTTTTCCAGGGCTGGTTGCAGTTTTGCAGGTTCCAAGGCAGCCAAAACACATTTTTTGCTGCCCGGCGGTTAAGGCATATTTTTTGCATGTAATTCATGGCAAAATCATTATCAGGTAGTTGTTCCCCATCAAAACGCAGGCAATTAAAACGGAGGAGGGTAACTATGAGTTTGGCGACTAAAATGCCCTTGGTAGGTAACCTGCCGGGCCTCAAATCAAAGGAACTGATTGAGAGAAAAAGCAAGGTTGTAGCCCGGGGCATTGCGCACGGAACGCCCATTTTTGTAAGCCAGGCAAAGGGGGCCATAGTCGAGGATGTAGACGGCAATACCTTCATTGACTTTTATGGCGGCATCGGCACTCTGAATGCCGGCCACTGCCCCGAACCCGTGGTTAGAGCAATACAGCAGCAGGCGGAAAAATTAATTCACACCTGTTTTTTGGTAACCATGTACGAGCCCTATGTGGAGCTGGCGGAAAAATTGGCCACCTTGGTTCCCGGGCCGTCTCCCAAGAAGGCCATGTTCGTCAACAGCGGCGCTGAGGCTGTGGAGAACGCGGTGAAGATTGCCCGCTTTGCCACCAAGAAAAGCGGTATATTGGCCCTTGAGTGCGCCTTTCACGGCAGAACCCTGATGACCATGAGCCTGACCAGCAAGGTCAAGCCTTACAAGTTCGGCTTCGGACCCTTTGCCCCCGAGACTTACAAGATACCCTCCGCATACTGCTACCGGTGCTATTACAACTCCACCTATCCGGGCTGCGGGATGCACTGCCTGGAGCAGTTCGACCGGTTCTTCGCGGCGGAAGTGTCCCCGGAAAACATTGCCGCCGTGATTGTGGAAGCGGTGCAGGGCGAGGGCGGCTTCATCGTTCCACCCAAAGAATTCATACCCGGAGTCAAGGCAATCTGCGAAAAGCACGGCTTTGTATTTATAGTTGACGAGGTTCAGACCGGTTTCGGCCGGACTGGAAAAATGTTTGCCATAGAGCACTGGGGAATTGAGCCTGATCTCATAACCATGGCCAAATCCATTGCCGCCGGCATGCCGCTCAGCGCTGTGGTAGGAAAAGCAGAGATTATGGATGCCCCCGATCCCGGTCATATCGGGTCCACCTTCGGCGGCAACCCTCTGTCCTGCGCGGCCGGCGTGGCCACCATTGAATACATACAGGAAAATAAACTGGTTGAGCGGTCAAATGTAATCGGCAGCCGGGCCATTGACAGGCTGAAGGCAATGCAGGAGAAATTCCCTGTTATCGGCGATGTCAGGGGTCTGGGGGCAATGGTGGCCATTGAACTGGTGAAAGACCGGGCCACCAAAGAGCCCAACAAGGAATTAACCGGGCAGATTCTGGCCGAGTGCTGCAAGAGAGGATTGTTGGTGGTGGGGGCCGGCATATTTAGCAATGTAGTGCGCATGCTCATGCCCCTGTCAATCACCGACGAGCAGTTGGATTACGGTTTTGACATTCTGGAGGGGGTCATAACCGACCTGTTGAAAAAGTAAATAGCTGTTGGGGCTAAAGCCTGCCGGAAGATGAGCTTTGATAGTAGCCGTATCAGGGATGCCCGGTGGCGTTTCCCGGTGGGATATAACCATTAAAAAGCAGGTGCCTTGGTTTAAGTGCCTGCTTTTTAATACTGTATTTTTAAGCCGGAAACCCTGTGGCAATTCTTTAATATGAGGAATGGCCGTCTGGGTGATAATTATTAAAGACACTATGAAGAGAGGGCGGCAGGTGTGCAACAGGAGATACTGGACGAAATTCCTGGATTTTAGAAAGATAGCTTTAAACACCAAGCTCCACTTAGACTATGGAACGAGGTGTTTTTATGCTCACTTTAACCCGCTAAGGTAACTTATGAAACAGACCTTTTTTCTTAAAATAATTAAATATAAATATGATCCCGGTCTAATTGCCTTAGTATTCCCAGCACATCCTCCCCGGGTTTTTCGGCCTCCACCGCACCGGACACGTCGATGCAAAACCCCGTCTGCGCCTGTATCTCAGCCGGCGTAATCCCCGGATAGTATTCGCTTAGGTACATGCGCCTGCTTTCTTCTCCAAAACGCATCACCCCGAGGGTAGTTACCACCGCCACAGGGCCCTTGTTTTCCGGCAGGCCTGCTTTCCTGCGCCCATCTGGGCCGTCCAGCCATCCAGGGCTGGTCATATAGTCCACCTTCTCCACAAATCGCCTTTTTTCATGCCGCATGATAATGGCGGTATTGACATTGGTGGCAATGCCGTTTGCGCCCCCGCTGCCGGTAAACCTAGCCTTGGGAGAGTGATAATCGCCGATGCAGGTGGAGTTCAGGTTGCCGTAAGGGTCTATTTGGGCGCCGCCCAAAAAACCCAGGTCTATCTTTTCCGCCATCCTTAAAAGAAACCCGCAATAGCGGTAGCGTGGCCACCATGCAGACGCCATGTAGGCAAAGCGGGTGTCCGACACTCCGGTGGGTAACTCCTCTAACCTTCCATCAATAATTCCGGTCTCGGAAAGTATTACGGCATTAGGGGCGAAGGTCAGCTTGGCCAGGGTGGCCCCGATTAGCGGAAGTCCGGTGCCGGCGATACAGACCATGCCGTCCTTGATTTGCCTGGCCAGGGCTACCGCCATGATCTCACGCCTGGTGTATTTTTTTTTCTCAAGTTCTCCCAGATTCATGATCAGGACCTTCTCCTTGAAAGATTTTGTACGTAATTTTTTTCATCCACTCTAAATCCGTCCAGCCGCACCCGCCCAATTTTTTCCACATAATCCCGGTGAGCCTCCAGCGAGTACACGTACTCTTGCAGAAAGTTCTCATAGAGTGAGTCGTCCTGGCAGACATTCTCGTAGAGGTACATCATCTCCGGGTCGTAATCATAATAATTGACGCACTGCGAGGGGTGGGCTCCGAAGGGCAGGTGAACGACAGCATCCGGGATGATTAGGGGAATTTGGTTTAACCAAGGCTCGCGCCGAAGTTCTTCAGGGTCTACCAGTTCCTCACAGCTGATAATGACGTGCCGGGCAGCCATGGCCAGGTCGTCATCTACGAAGACCGGTCCCTCAATCCGTGCAGTACCGTCAAAGGCTGCTTTTTGGACATGGATTAAGGCCACGTCTATTTTGGGGACCGGCAGGTAAACAACTTTTTCTCCGGGGCTAAAAGGGTCTTCACCGATCTTCAGCTTGGCCGTGGGCAGTTTGGGATCCTGCCGGTATCTTTCGGCTGGAATGCCCCATTTCTTTTCCAAGTCCGATCCCATCAGCAGGTAGCGCACCGGCATGAACGGCATGCCCAGGGCTGCGGCATGAAAGCGCAGGGGCTGCACATCAAGGCTGTAGTCGTCAAATTCCAGCTCGCCCCGCTCAACGGCCCTCCTGAATCGCCGGCCAATATTCCCGAAGGCGCCGTTGGAAAGGTAGGCATTGATCAGAAGTTTCACACAGCCGGCTCCAATCAGCAGGTCGGTTTCTCCACCGGCGCCGCTGCCCTCGATGTACAAGCCCCTCTTCCTCTGGCGGACAATTTCATGGACCAGCCCATACGGCTTGCGGTTGGTGGTAAACCCCCCTATGGCGAGGGTATCTCCGTCATTGACAAATTTATCGATGGCTTCTTTACAGGACATCAGCAATTGGGACCAACTCCCCCCGATTATATGAAAGCCCTCGAACTTTAGCGGCTAAGAGGTAATGCCCTAATCTCAGTACGCAAAGCGGGCCAGTTCTTCCATCTCATCCGGCGGCACATCAAAAACCAGCCCGTTGTTTGGGAGGGGTTCTGTTCTAAAGTACAGAGGCAAATGGTGCTGCCCCTTGCCCACTCCCGCCCCTTCATTGAAGGCTGCCTCGGTCTTCAGCATCTGTTTTGCCCGCTCAACCAGTTCCTGAGCATTTGTTTGATCTCCACTGAAGGCCCCGGTCATGGACACCAGGTCGGGCAGTGTTTCGGGCACCGGGCCTACGAAGATGCACATACCCAGGATGTCGCACAGGCCGGACAGCTCCTGCATAACTCTTGAGAGGTTTATCTGGCCTTCGGCCTTATGGCAGTCTATGCCCCCCCGCCCGGGAAGGCAGTTGCCGGCGGTATGGTCGGCGCCCATGGTGGACGTGGCGCAAGTCACCCCGGTACCCTTGACGGACCTGGGGTCGTAGGCCGGAAGGCCCTGCCCCATGACCGCCGGCACGCGTTGGACACCCAGCACCCGGCCGGTAATCACGGCGCCCTGTCCAAGGACCCGGCCCAGTACGGTGCCGGCCACCACCTCCTTAAGGCAATCCTTCATCCGGCTGAAATCGCCGAAGGGAAGAAGTCCACCCTCCATGGCTACTCCAAGGGTAATGCCCATCTCCATGGTGTCCATGCCGAGGTCGTCGCAAAGGCGGTCCAGTACGGCGATGGCATCAAGTTTGTTTAGTCCGCAGTTGGAACCTAAAAGGGCTATGGTCTCGTACTCCAGAGCCGAGGTTAGATAATTGCCATTTTCATCATGGAATGTATTGGAACACCTGATAGCGCACCCCCGGGAGCAGGGGTGGCCGGTGGTTCCACCACGTTCTGAGCACAGCCGGTTAAGCGTTTCGCCGCTGATCTCCAAGGCCATTTCGTTCTTGCCGGTGCTGAAATTCCTGGTGGGCAGCCCGCCGCTTTCGTTGATGGCATTGACCAGCACTGCGGTGCCGTAATCGTGCAAAGCCTTCTTGCTCTTTTGCATCTTTTCCGCGAATTCTCTGACCATCTCCTTGAAAGGTCCCGGGCTTGCCGGAGGCCTCAACGGCAAGGCCGGACGGTCAATAATGATGGCTTTAAGGCCCTTGCTACCCATAACCGCACCCATTCCCCCGCGCCCGGCGTGGCGCGACGGCCTGCCCTCCAGGTCATTCACCGCTACCGTGGCCACTGCCGCCTTTTTTTCACCTGCGGGGCCGATGGTGATAAAAGCGCAATTAGATCCATATTCCCCGGCCAAGGCCTCAGTCAGATCATAGTTGCCCAGGCCTGCCAACTGCGGCTTTTCCTCAAGGTAGGCGCCCTCCCCGTTGATCACCAGCACCCGGGTTTTCCCGTCTGCCGGAACTCCTTCCACCACCAGAGCTTTAATGCCATGGCAGGCAAGGTATTGGCCCGACCGACCGCCGACGTTGCTTTCCTTGATGGCACCCGTCAGCGGGCTCTTGGCCCCAATGGAGGTTCGGCCTGAGCAAGGAGCAGCGCTGCCGGTTAAAAGACCGGGTGCTATAACCAGCTTATTGGCCGGTCCCAGCGGGTGACACCGGGGGTGAACCTCTGCGGCTATCAGGCCAGAGGTGACCGCCCTTCCTCCGAGCCCGCCGTATTCGGCCGGAGCGCCGGTTATATGCACCGCCAGCCTTGACATATCCACCCTGATAAACTTCATCCTCAACCCCCCTGTACCATAATTCTGTTTTTTGACTTTTTGGAACAATCAGTTGAAAAGGGTTATCCACTCGGCATTGTTAAGGGAACATTTTCATCTAAAAATTACCCCTCCGAAGAGGGGATAAAGAGGTGGAACTGGATATTACCGAAATGGATACTATCCAGCAAATAAGTATGCAAATATTATGCCAACACCCCGCAGGGGGCCGGCTAATGCCCGGCAGCCCGTTCAATTCGGGTGAATATTGTCTTCCAGGCCAGCACTTGCCGGCGGCCAAGGCACGTAAAACCACAGGCAAGGCTGCAAAAACGCAGCCTTGCCTGCAAAATTGTATCTTTATTGTATTTTTATTGATGGCTCTTCTTCTTCAGCTTGCGCATAAGGGTGGTGGGGTGCACCCCCAGGAGCTCCCCGGCAGCCTCAGCGGTTTTAAGGCGGTTCAGGGCCATATTTATAAGCTGGACCTCCAACTGGCCCACCGCCTCCTTAAGTGGCAGAACCCCGGTTAGGATTATGCGGGGACTTTCCTCTTTAAGACCGGCATGAAACTCTTCGGGAAGATCATCCACCGCAATTTCAGGTCCGTCCGAGGTCACCAGCAGCCTTTCGATAAGGTTTTCCAGCTGTCTTACATTTCCGGGCCAGGAATAATTAATCAGAAGGTCCATAACCCCGGCGCCAATCCTCTTTTCCATGCCATACCGCCTGTTCAGCCGGTCCATAAAGAAGTAGATCAAAGGAGCTATGTCCTCCCGCCTCTGCCTAAGCGGGCTTATTTCCAAAGGTATTACATTCAGACGGTAGTACAGATCCTCCCTGAAACTGCCCTCGTTTACCATTTTCCTGATATCCCTGTTGGTGGCGGCGATAATTCTGACATCCACCGGTATGGGCTGGGATCCTCCCACTCTGGTGAATTTCCTGTCCTGGATCACCTTTAGCAGCTTTACCTGGAGGTGCAGTGAAAGCTCGGCGATTTCGTCCAGGAAAAGGGTGCCCCCGCCAGCCAGCTCAATCTGGCCTATTTTTCCCTCCTTCCTGGCCCCGGTGAATGCTCCGGGCTCATAACCAAACAGCTCCGACTCCAGAAGCGTTTCCGGTATTGCGCCGCAGTTAATCTCCACAAAGGATTCGTCCCGTCTGGGGCTCATCCTGTGGATCAGCTTGGCCATAACATCCTTGCCGACCCCGGACTCGCCCAGGACCAGCACAGTGGAGTCAACGCCGGCCACCTTTTCAGCCAGGTCTATATTTTTCAGCATTTCCCGGCTATAAGCCACAATGTCCTCCAGTAAATTCCCCTTTTCCTTCAACTTGTTAATTTCCGACTGATATTGCCTGTTCAGCCGCTCACTCCGGTCCAACTTCTGGCGCAGTTCGTTAAGCTCGGTCATATCCCGGGAGTTGGCGACAATCCTGACCACATTGCCCTGATCATCCAGTACGGGGTTGGCCGTAACCATCAGCACCTTTCCGGTAATGGTGCGTTGGATGGCATCATACCTGGCCCTGGTTTTAAGCACCTGATCAGTGATGCTGGGATAGAATATGCCCTCCCTCTCCAGATCTCTGACATTGCGGCCGATTAACTCAGAGGCCTTCTTCCCGTAAAAACGCTCCGCAGCCTGATTGTTGACCCTGATCACAATGCCGTCGGACGAGACCACGAAAAGCTCGTCATATGAGGACTCCAGTATGGCCACAATCTCTGCGTTGAGCTGTTTGGCCCGGTTCAGTTCCTCGGAAACCGCCTCCAGTCTGGAGATATCCTCAATCAAATAAACCCGGGCCTTTCCGCCCCCAATTTCACCCAAGAGAAAGCAATTGACTAAAAGATTCCTGTCACCTCTGCGATCGGTATAGCCCTTAAAGGGGCATGGCAGCGATAACCAGGATGCCAGCATGCCCTGGGAGCGAGCCTCCGCCAGGGTGCGGCCAAGGAATCTTTCCCTCTTTTCCCCGGTCAGTTCCTCTGCGGAAAGGTTGAAAACAAAAAACCTTCCCCCTCCGTCCAGGGCGACCACCCCGATGGGTGTATTTTCATAAATCAGCTCCAGGGCCTTGAGCCTTTCCATCAATGACATATTCACTTTTTCCGCAGGCCCGTCTTGGTAATTACCAATCATGTTGTTTATTAATCAATACCTCCCGCTAAAAAAGGATAAGTATGTCTAGAATACATTTTCTTTTTTGGCTTGATAAAACCTTCAAAACTGCTGGTAATTATTTATGAAGCCCCCCGTGCTGCGCTAAGATCATTTCTATATACAGACCTGCGGGGTTACTCATCCTTATGATAATAAAGGACACCTGGGGCAACCCCCGGCATCCTTTTAATGACTTAGACCTTTTCACTTATCAGCTTTGACGACATTTAAATAACCACTCCGCCATATTAGCCCCCTGGTTGCCGTCTTTTCATGTCTCAATAGTTGTGGCAGTATTCTTCAAAGAAGGCCCTGGGGTGTGCGCACACCGGGCAGACCTCCGGGGCCTCGTCACCGTGCTGGACGTGGCCGCAGTTCCGGCATCGCCACTCCAACGGACGGTCTTTTTTGAACACCCCGCCTGTTTCCACGCTTGCCAAAAGCTTGCGGTAGCGATCCTCGTGGTCCTTCTCAATCTCGGCCAAGCCCCTGAAAAGGTCGGCTATCTGGTCGAATCCTTCCTCCCTGGCCACCTTTTCAAAATCCCTGTACATCGAGGTCCACTCATAGTTTTCACCCTCGGCCGCAGCCTTCAGGTTGGATCTGGTGTCCCCGATGCCGCCGAGAAGCCTGAGCAGCAGCTTGGCGTGCTCCTTCTCATTATAGGCGGTTTCCTCAAAGATTTGGGCAATCTGTTCGTAACCTTCCTTTTTGGCCACCGAGGCAAAATAGGTGTACTTGTTGCGGGCCTGGGACTCGCCGGCAAAGGCGGCCCTGATATTGGCCTCAGTCTTGCTGCCCGCTAGATTCATGAAACCACGCTCCCCCGAGGCAGGCCTAATTTTCCAGATCCTCCAGAATAGCCTGCCAGTTGCAGTATTCCTCTATATTCTCCAGGGTTATCCTGATTCCTGCTTTGTCGGTGGGGGTAATGTGCCTGCTGACCCGGGACAGTCTTTCCACGGTGGTGTAAGTGTCGTGATGCACCAGAATCACCGGCACCCCTTTCTCCTCGGCCCGGGCCAGCACCCTGACGTCGGGGTACATGCCGCCGGTGAGGATAAGCACCGAGGTGCTGGTCTCCAGGGCCGCCAGGGCCAGGTCGGAGCGGTCCCCGCCCAGTATGACCGCCTTGTCCGTCGAGCGGCGCAGATAGCGCAGGGCACCTTCCAGGGTCATGGCGCCCACCGTGATATCCTCCACCAGCAGACCCAGGTGGTTGTGTCCGGCCAGTATTTCTCCTCCCAATTCCTTGTAAAACTCTTCCACGGTGGGGGCGGCTATCTCCGGGCGCCGGGGGATGACACCCAGGGTCCGGTAGCCCCTTTCCTCCAGCACCGGGGCGAAGATTCCCTTGGTCTTGGAGACCATGGGCCAGGGAATGTTGTTGAAAAGGTTGCCCACCACGGGAATATTTTTGTTTTGCAAATGCTCGTTCAGGAAAAGGGTCTGGTCTACGCTGAAGTCGTTTTCAATCTTGATGGTGATCAGCACCTTGGCCCCCAGCCGTTGGGCCATGGAAAGGTCGCAAAGCCCCCAGCTCTTGTAAATATAGGGTTTGACCGCCCCGTCAATGAGCACCACGTCGGCGCCCTGGGCAATCTTTTCATAGGACTTGACCACCGATTCCACCGATTCCCGCTTCCTGCCGGCCGAGAGATAGGAATGCCCGGCGGTGCAGGGTACGATGTCGCTGATGGGGCTTTCCATGTGCAGTATTTCCTTCATCAATACCGCATCCTCGTCCTGTTGCCCGTTCGCCCTCTGGGGCGCCCCCACGGGCTTGAAGTAGGCTACTTTTTTGCCAAGCTGCTGCAGTTTCAGGGCCAGTCCCAGAACCACCAGTGTTTTGCCGCTGCCGGGGTAGCCGACGACATAAAGATTTTTCATTATAATATCACCTCACGAAACCGATATAGTTATTTTAATATCCAGGGCGCTGAGACCTTCTTCATAGGCAAACACCGGGTTGACATCAATCTCGGTGATTTCCGGAAAATCCATGACCAGATTAGCCACCCGCTCCACGGCGTCAATCAGGGCGCCCATGTCCTTGGGCTTGTCGCCCCGGTAGCCCCTGATCAGGGTATAGGCCTTGGTCTCCATAATCATCTTTTCTATTTCCCGGCGGGTAAGTCCTCTAGCCAGCCTGAAGGACACGTCCTTAATCAGGTTGACGTAAATGCCGCCCAGTCCCACCGCGATCATGGGTCCGAACTGAACATCCCTGGTCATGCCGATAATCAGCTCGGTGCCCTTGGGCATCATCTTCTGCACTTCCACCCCGTAAATCTCGGCCTGGGGCATGTAGTGGTGGGAGTTTTCCACTATTTCCTGAAAGCCGCTGTAAACCTCCTCGGCTGTAGCAAGTCCAACCTTGACCCCGCCCACGTCGGTTTTGTGCAGTATCTTCGGGGAAGCCACCTTCAGCACCACCGGGTAGCCCATTTTCTCGGCCTCATCCACCGCCTCCTGAGGGGTGGTGGCCAGAGCGATGGGCGCCGCCGGTATGCCGTAGGCCCGGGCCACCTCGGTGGTCTCACTGCCCAGCAGCACCAGGCGGTTGTCCTTGAGCACATCATAGAATACCGCCTTAACCGCCTTTTTGTCGATGTTGCCCGGTCGCTCCTGCCTTTCACTGACTTGGGAAGTTTTATAATCGTTATAGCTGACCATCTGACCGATTGACGATATAACCGGCTCGGGGAAAGTGAAACATGGTATGCCCTCGTTGTTCAGTATCTCCTGTCCCTCGTCCATGGCCGGGCCGCCGAAAAAGGCGCCATAGAATGCTTTTTCCGGGAACTTGCCCTTCATCTCGGCCACCACCCGGGCCACCTCGGTGGGGTTATTGGTGGCGGTGGGGCAGATAATCACCACCACACTGTCCACATTGGGGTCTTTGCAGACCGTCTCCAAGGCAAAGCTGTAACGGTCGGCCAGGGCGTCGCCCAGCACGTCCACCGGGTTATAAATGCCGGCCTCGGGAGGCAACCCGGCCCTCAGGATGTCCAGGGTCTCCTTGGTGAAGCGGGACATGGTCAGCCCGCGCAGTTCTATATTGTCCGTGGTAATGATGCCCGGCCCCCCGGAGTTGGTCACCACGGCAACCTTCGGCCCCTGGGGCACCGGCGAGTTGGCGAAGGTGATGGCCAGTTCGAAAAGCTCGGTGATGCTGCGCGCCCGAATAACCCCGCACTGCTGAAAGGCAATGTCATAGGCCAGGTCGCTGCCGGCCAGTGCCCCGGTGTGCGACGAGGCGGCCTGGGCGCCGGCCTGGCTGGCCCCCGACTTGTAGATAATCACCGGCTTTTTGCGGGTGGCCTGGCCGACCACGTCCAGGAATTTGGGTCCATCGGCCACATCCTCGATGTAGCAGAGTATAACCTTGGTATAGGGGTCGTCGGCGGCCTCCTGGATAAAATCGATCTCGGTAAGATTGGTCTTGTTGCCCAGGCTGACCACCTTGGAAAAGCCCAGCCCCACCTTGAAGCTCCAGTCCAGAATAGCCACCAGCATGGCCCCGCTCTGGGAGAAGAAGGCAATGTCGCCCTTCTTGGGAAAAGCCTTGGCGAAGGAAGTATTAATGGGCACGTGGGTGTCCATCATGCCGGCGCAGTTGGGTCCCAGCATCCTCATGCCGTATTTCCCGCACAGGGCCGCCAGTTTTTTCTCGGCCTCCAGCCCTTCCTTGCCTACCTCTTTGAAGCCGGCGGTAATGGTGATAATGTTTTTTACACCTTTTTCACCGCACTCCTTAGCCACTTCCAGCACCTTGGAGGCCGGGATTACCAGCACAGCCAAGTCAACCGCCTCGGGCAGGGAAGACACCGACGGGTAGGCTTTATAGTTCTCAATTTCACTTGCCTTGGGGTTGATGGGATAGATGTTTCCCTGGTAGCCCGACTGAATAAGATTTCTCAAGATGGCATTACTTAGTTTGTCCGGCGAAGAGGAAGCACCGACAACGGCCACCGACCGGGCATCGAAAAAGTTCTTGATACTCATAGACTCACCCCTTTTACGCTGAAAACCGGTACAAGTGCAAATGATTTTTCAACGTCTCTTTAGTTGACCTAATTATAAATCCGTTGATTTAGTAAGTAAATAGTTATTCCAGGTGTTTGTGCAAAATAGTACTTTTGGCAATTTAATGATTATTCATCAGAATTCAGAATTCAGGGGCCGAATCTGAAAGCTAGCCACAGCTAAATGAATTTATTGAGAGTTTTCAGGTAAAATAAAATATTGACAAATGAGGAGGCATTGCTTATGACTATGGAGATAGTAACCCGGGTGGACCGGGGGTTGTCGGTGGACCCCAGCTACATAGTAAGGTACCAGGTCTTCGAGGATGACCGGTTCATTGGTGACGGGGTGGTTCAGTACCACCGGCAGGCGGATCACAATGACTTTGCCATCCCTGACACCATCCGGGGCGGGGACGGCAAGCCCCTGGACAGCGAAGCCCGGAAGAAAATAATCGAAAGCATCAATGAAGCCGTCAGACCTTTCTTGCAACCCTAGAGTAAGGATGCCCCTTGGCGTCTATCTGCAGGGTATTGAACCAGCCGAAGGGGGTCCGGATAACCTCGCGGCCTTTGCCGGCCAAAATCTCCCGGACCCCTTCCATAACTTCCACGGCGGCCTCCGGCGTACCAAGATCGGCAAAAAGGTGGGCGAAGGGATGCAGCACGATGGTCCCCACTTTCAGGTTGCGGGCAATCTTGTCCATTTCGGCGGCAGCCCTGGCCGCCACTCCCCCGGAGTCCTGTTCGTCTCCGGCCTCCACGCTGATCAATACCAGCAGCGACTCCCCAACACTTGTTTCCGCAGGTTCAGGTGGCTCCACCAGCCTGGACCGTCCCTTCTCGGTGATTACACTGCGAAAGCGGTTAACGTGCATCATAATAAAACGCATGTATGCCCTCCTTATCCTGAGGAATCCAGAATCCAGAATTCAGAATATCTCCGGGATAGATTGACAGCTTTTATCAGATTTCCGGGCCTTTCTATTCCGAATCCCGACAAGTGATGCAGTCCTGCGGAGGCTAACTCCTGAATTCTGACCCCTAAGATTTTCCCAAGAGCAAAAAATTACTCCTGTCTCCTGCCTCCTGTCTCCTGCCTCCTATAAATCCCCTCCTCCAGCAGCTTTCTGAACTCGGCCCGGGGTATTCTGGGCCGGGTCCCGGGCCAGAGGTTTTGCAGATCGGCCCCCTGCAGGGCCGAGAGCACCTTTTCCCGGAGGTCCGGGTAGCTTTCCCGGAGACCTTCAACCAGTGTCTTAATCTCCTGGCGTTTGGTCAGGCCACTGGCCGGGCAGGGGTTTTCCAGCACCGGCACCTTTTCCAGCACCGCCATCTCTCTGACGGTTTCCTGGCCCAGGTAAACCAGGGGCCTGATCATAAAAAGCCCGGTCCGGTCCAGAAAGGTATTGGGGGAAAAGGTCCTCAGCTGGCCGTTATAAAAAAGGCTCATAAAAAAAGTATCCACCACGTCGTCCAGGTGGTGGCCCAAAGCCACCCTGTTGCAGCCAAGGTCCAGCGCCAGATCGTTCAGCGCCCCCCGCCGGAGGGTGGAGCACAGGGCGCAGGGATTTTTTTCATGCCTGACATTAAAAACTATCTCTCCGATACCGGTGCGCCGGTGCGTAAAGGGTACCCCCAGCCGGCGGCAGAATTCCGCCAGGGGGGCGACCTCCATACCGAACCCAAGGTCCAAAAAGACCCCGTGCAGATGGAATTTTACCGGGGCTGAACGCCTTATGGCCTCCAGCGCAGATAAAAGAACCCCGCTGTCCTTGCCCCCGGACAGGCCCACCACCAGCCGGTCGCCGTGGTCAATCATGCCGTAGTCCACAATGGCCCGCTTTACCCTGGCCAGGACCCATTTTTTAAAGTCCTTTTTTCCCATGGCCGCTCCCCATATCAGCGAAAAATCATATTTTAAAAAGTTGCCCCGAAAACATCGTTTCAAAACAGCCGGGGGCATAAATTAATGCCCGGAGGAAAAAAATATTTAAAATTTTAGAAGCCACGACGGAACCCATTATCAGGTGGTGGCTAAGCGAATCGCCAACTCCGGCCCGGGTCCCTGGAGTATTATGGGTCAGAAATAATTTACCATTCACGGCAGCCCAAGGCAACTAAAAAAAGCCCGCCCCCGGATCATATTGCAGACCGGCAGCCGGCTATAAAAATTAAAAGACATCCACACCTGGGCCGGGGGATGTCCTTTAATATTTTTTTCAGATTGCCGGGGTGTCATTCCTGGCCGGCGCCGTAATGCCGGCAAAGCGGTGGGTGTGGGGTCCCCTGCCGGCCGCCGCCGTAACCCCTGAGTAGCGGTGGACGTGCCGCCCGGGGCCTGCGGGAATGCCAGGCCCGGTGATAATGCTGTAATTGTGTATATGCCCGCTGTTTGAGCTGGTTACCCCGGCCAGGGTGTGCCTGTGGGCGTCAACCCCGCCAAAGGTGGCGCCGGAAACACCCTGGAAAGAGTGAACGTGGCCGAAATCAAATGAGGTAACACCCCGGTATGAGTGCACATGCCCTACAGGACCGGGGCCTGGTCCGGGACCGGTTCCATAGCCCATGGTAAATCCCCCCTTTTTTGCTGTCATAATATTACAGGTTGGTAAATATTGTTACTAACTTACTGCCATTGCCGCTGCTGAAGGATGCCTGCCATATTGTTGGCCCCGGCCGGCAGGGATCCTCCCCGGATCAGAGAATATAATTATAGAATCGGGGGGATGTCTATGAAGTGGTTCCTGTCACTGGCCATAAACGCCGTGGCCCTGCTGGTGGCCGACTGGCTGCTGGACGGCATCCAAATCTCGGGCTTTTTTGCAGCCCTGGTGGCCGCCTTGGTGCTGGGGGTGGTTAACACCTTAATCCGGCCGCTGCTCATCGCCATCACATTTCCCCTGACCGTGATCACCCTGGGCCTGTTCATTTTTGTGGTCAACGCCCTTGCCTTCGGCCTGGCGGCCTTCCTGGTGCCCGGCTTCCAGGTGCACAGCTTCGGGAGCGCTTTTATGGGGGCCATCATCACCAGCCTGGTGAGCTGGCTGATCAGCCAGTTCTTCAGGGACTGAACCGTGGATGGCCGCAAAATGCCAAAATGCCGGGATTTTGTCGGCATTTTCATGACATGATTAAACCTCCCCGGCGGAAAAATAAAGCCAAGGGGGTGGAAAAGTGAAACGGGATCAAAAGGATACCTTCACCATGCCCAAAACCACCGGCACAGGCCGCAAAGGCGGCAAGAAGGCGGTCATTAAGGAACCTCCTTATCACGACCTGCCAACCGATCCTATCCGTCCTCCCCACGGCTGATAGTCCCGCCCCTCAAACCCACCGGCTGCGGTGGGTTTTCATTTTTTTCTATTTACAGATCTCTGATTTTATCTTATATTCTTGACAGGGAAGGAAAAAGCGCCCATTTTAAGAAAAAGAAGTTATCAGACATGGAGGGAGCGGCATTGGACTCTCCTATACTGTCCCGCTACAGGAAGCTGGGTGAACTGGAATCGACCTGCATCGCCTTTTTCGACCTTGTGGACTCCACCCTTCTCAAACAAAAGCTGGGCCAGTCCCAGGGGGTTAACCTGGCGGTAACCCATAACCGGCTGGCGGCCGAGATCTGCCAGCAGTTCAAGGGGAGGGTGATCAAGCACATAGGCGACTCCATCATGGTGGCCTTCAATACCCCTCTGGAGGGCTTGCTGGCAGCCCTGGAATTTATCAGGACCCTGCACCGGGATAAGATTACCTTCCGTACCAAGGCGGGGCTGACCCACGGCACGGTGACCCGGGTCAACATCAACGGCCTGGACTATTTGGGGCAGGCCGTTGACAGGAGCGCCCGCCTCACCGCCCTGGCCCTGCCCAACCAGATACTTACCGATGAAAATACAATGGATATGATCAACACCTTTTTAGGGGAATTTGACGGGGTGATCTCCCGTTTCCTCGGTGTACAGGAACTCAAGGGGATCGGGAAGGTCCCGGTTTATGAGGCCGCCATTGAGGAGATGGGCTTTATTGAGAGGGAGCCTGAAATTAGGGAGGTTCGGCTGGAGTCCCCGGACCCGGTAAAGAGCGACCCGCTGCCGCCGCCACCGCCGGGGGCAAGGCTTCAATTGCCGCCGCTGGCCGTGCCGAAACCACCGGCCAGTCCGGTGCCGGACGCCATCCTGGGCAAAATACTGGAATACCGCACCCCCGGGGTGACCGACCTGGACTCGGTGGCCGTTGGCTTACAAAACCTAAACCACTTATTTGAAAAGACCTACGACTTGCATGTCCGCCAGATCGCCCTGGGCGGGAGCTTCGCCCGGGGCACCATGGTCCGTCCCCTGTCCACCGTTGACCTTATTGCGGTGCTTGCCCCGCCGCCCGGCCAGCAGTTGGAGGTTGCGGAAACACTGGCCAGGCTCAAGCGCCACCTGTCCCAGGGGTACTCCGACTCGGTAACCATCCAGTCTGAACGCCGGGTGGTCATCTCCCTGCAGGGTTTGGAGTTTGCGGTGATGCCGGTGATGGCCGTGATTGAAAACGGCAAGGGCCAGCTGATGACCCCCAGCCTCACCGGGGGCTTCTGGGTCCCCCGCAACCCGGCCGCCCCGGAACAGTGGATGGATCAGGCTGTAAAGCGCAACGGCCCTGCTTTTCAGCCTTTCCTGCGGCTGGTCAGGGCCTGGCAGAGAACCAACTGCAATTATATGGTCAACTCGTATCACCTGGAGCTGCTGACTGACCTGATAGCCTCCAAAACCACCCTGGAACTGTCCTTTGAGTCGGTGTACCAATGGTTCTGGCACGCCTACCACCTCTTCAGCCAGAACAAAAAACCCTTTATCAGGGACCCCGGTCAGCCCAAAACTTACATCGACGACTACCTGTACGGCAACGCCCTGAGTTTCAACCGGTTCAGCCGGATCCTGACCGGGTCATACAGCCAGGCCAAGCACGGCCTGGCCTGCCACAAGGCCGGGGACCAGATCACCGCAACGGCCAGGTGGCAGGAACTATTCGGCCCCTACCTTGAATGAGGTGTGCTAATACTACAGCGTACATTAAAGTCTAGCGGAGCCATGGGGACGGTTCAAGCGTCCCCGAAGCGCAGCGAAGCCTAATTGGGGACATTCCTGTCCCAAAAGACCAGCCCGGGCTTCAGCAGGTGTGTCCCCATTCCTTAATCGGGAAGACGATGGAACCGTCCCCGTGGCGTAGCGGGCATGGTGAGCTAAGCAATATTACGCTGTAGTACTAATCAGTCTTTCCTTTTTCCCCTATGGTCACCATGGCCGGCATCTTTTTGCCGCCCCGCTGGATGACCACGGCCACCTTCTGGCCCGGCTTGGTTTTCTGCACCAGCGAGGTAAGTTCTTCGGCAGCGGCCACCCTGCTGCCGCCAATTTCCAGGATCACGTCACCCTGAACAATGCCGGCGTTATGCGCCGGCCCCCCCTCCACCACCGAGGTGACCAGCACCCCTACGGAGCTGCCAAGTTTCAAATAATCGGCGACCTCTTTGTTCACGGTCTGGATGTAGACCCCTAGCCAGGGACGGGTGATTTTACCCTGGTTGATCAGTGTGTCCAGCACCGGCTTCACGGTGCTGGTGGGAATGGCAAAGCCTATGCCCTGGGCCGAGGCGCTGACCGCAGTGTTGATGCCCACCACCTGCCCCCTCATGTTCAAAAGCGGCCCGCCGCTGTTGCCCGGGTTAATTGAGGCATCGGTCTGGAGCAAATTTTTATACTGTCTGTCCTGCACCTCCACGGGCCGCCCCTTGGCGCTGATCACCCCGACGGTGACGGTATGGTCAAGCCCCTGGGGACTGCCTATGGCAATGGCCCACTCCCCCACTCTGACGGCGCCGGAATCGCCCAGTTCCAATACCGGCAGGTCCCCGTCGGAGTTGATCTTCAAAACCGCCAGGTCCAGTTCAAAGTCGGCCCCCACCAGCTTGGCCGGCACCGGCTTATCCCTGCCGGACATGACAACCTCGATCTTGGAGGCGCCGTTAATCACGTGTTCGTTGGTCAGGATGTAGCCGTCCTTGCTGATGATGAACCCGGACCCCATGCCCTTGGCATACCTGGGGGTTTCCAGGGGCGCCCGGTTGCCGAAAAACTGGCGAAAGAAGGGGTCGTTGAAAAAGGGATCGTAGTATCTCTCCCGGGACTCGACCGTGGTCTGAATGAGTACCACCGCCGGGCCGGCTTTATCCACAATATCGGGAATGGCCGTGCCGCCGGCGGGGTTTGCCGGACCGGCAGACCCGGGCGGGGAGGTGGCCGTGGAAGGGCCGATGGGCAGCAGGTAAAAAGCCGCTCCGGTCACCAGCACCCCAATCACAAAGGCCGCAATAATTAAAATCCCTGCCCTGTTCCTGTCCTGATGCACAGTCTTTCAACCCCCCAATCCAAACCCCTACCCACTAATTCCCAACTCCACCTGGCGAATTTCCATCCTCACTCCCTAACCCCCAACCCTAATCCCAAATCCCCAATTCTTGCTCAGTCCATGGGCATGGCCACCCTCTCGCCGCTGGCGGTGAAATCGGTGCCCTCGTTGGCCACCTCCCAGGCAATGTTCCTGACATGCTCACTGATGCGCAGGAAGGCGTTGATCAGGTCCAGGTGAACCGCGCCGGCCTCTTCGGACCCGCTGCCCACCCGCAGCCTGTGGATGTGCAGCACCCGCAGGTGCCTTTCCATCTTGGTTATTTCGGGCTGGAGCTTATAGGCCTTTTCGGCCAGCTGACGGTTGCTGGTGACAAAGGCTGTATTGACCATCTGCATATGCTCGCAGACTCGCTTGTGCATGATTGAAATCTCTTCCCAGCCCTCCTCGGAGAAGGTGCACTTGCCGTCGATCTTGCACTGGGCCAGATAGGTCACGTTCATTTCTATAATGTCCCCGATGTGCTCCAGGTCGTTTACGATGTTGATCAGCCCCATGCACTTGACAAACTCCTCCTTGGAGTGGGGCTGGCGCAGCACATTGGTCAGGTACTCGCTGATTTCACGGAATAGTATATCCACCCGCTCCTCCTTCTTGGCCACCTGGTTGAGCAGGGAGACATCGTTCTTTTCCAGTATCCTGGAGATATCCTTGGTCATGTCGAAAACATAGTCAAAGGTCCGGTCAATTTCCTTGGTGGCCAGGCCCAGGGCGATGGCCGGGGTATTGATCAGCTTAATGTCCAAAAAGCGCGGGCGGAATACCTCTTTGCCCTCTCTTTTTTCCGGCACCAGCCGGATCAACAAGGACTCGAACCTGGTGGTGAAAGGCAGGAACAACACAGCTATGGCGATGTTGAAAAAGGTATGCACATTGGCCACCTGGTAGCCCACCGACGAGGTTATACTCTCCATCAGCCCGGCGAAGGGGCTGACAAAGGGCAGGAAAATAATCACCCCGGATACCTTGAACAGCAGGTGGGCGGTGGCCACCCTTTGGGCCGCCCGGGGTGAACCCAGGCTGGAAAGAAGGGCCGTGAAAGAGGTGCCTATATTAGCCCCGAAGAGAAGGTAAATGGCCGCAGGCAGGCTGATCAACTGCTGCATGCCCAGGACCATGATAATGCCCACCGAGGCTGCGCTGCTGTGGATCAGGAAAGTAAACAGCGCCCCCAGGATGATGGCCAGCACCGGGCTTCCCCCCATGGAGGCCATCAACTGCGGGAAAAAGGGGTCCTCACGCAGGGGGTACATGACTTCGGACAATATTTTCAGACCCAGGAACAAAAGCCCGAAGCCCATCAGCACTTGGCCGAAGCGGCGGTAGCGCTCCCGCTTGGTAAAAAAAATGATGCTGGCGCCCAACCCCACTATGGGCAGAGCTATCTCGGTAACCTTGAGGGCAATCAGCTGGGCGGTAACCGTGGTGCCTATATCGGCGCCCAGGATTACCCCCAGGGTCTGCCTCAGGCTCATAATCCCGGCGCTGGTCATGCCCACCAGAATCACCGTGGTGGCCGTGCTGCTCTGGAACAGAACGGTCACCCCGGCCCCCACCGCCAGCGCGCTGACGCGGTTGTGCGTAAGCGTGCTCATGATGGTGCGCAGTTTGGCGCCGGCTATTTTTTGCAGTCCCTCGCTCAGGATCTGCATCCCGTAAAGGAGCAGTCCCATCCCGCCGATGAGGCCGATAAAAACAGCACCCCACATGCTACATCTCTTCTTCCCCAAATAAAGTATTGATAAAACACGATCAGGTTTGATCCAAGACTATGATCAAAGTTATAAATGTGTTTACTTCTCTCTGACTTAATCTAAATCCTTCACAAAACCGGAACACCGGAAAAATGGGAATAAATCGAACAGCCTGGAAGGTAATCCTGCCCCAGGCTGAGAATACTCACCCTGATTATATTTTACAACAAAAAAATTAGCGGAGGTCGGCTGTTTTTTATGAAGGCACTGGTACTTCAAGGACCGGAAAGGCTGGAAATGGAGACGCTTCCAGACCCCAGACCCGGCCGGGGCGAGGTCCTGGTAAAGGTTAAGTACTGTGGTATTTGCGGCTCGGACCTGCACGCCTACCAGGTGGGACAGCCTCCGGGCATGGTCCTGGGGCACGAATTCACCGGCGAGGTGCTGGAACCGGGGCCCGGTGTGGCGGGCTGGAACCCGGGCCGGAGGGTGGCGGTGATCCCCGGGCTGCAGTGTGATGCCTGCCCCAGCTGCCGGCAGGGGCTTTACAACCTTTGTGACCGCTCCAGGTTCGGGGGGCTGGGGCTGACGGCCCAGGGCGCCCTGGCTGAACTAATCTGTGTCAGGCAGGACATGCTGCGGGAGCTGCCCGATGAGGTGGACTACCTCACCGGGACCCTGGCCGAACCCCTGGCCGTATCCTTGCACGCCCTGTACCGCGGTGGCTTTCGCCTGGGTGAGCGGGTGCTGATCACCGGGGCCGGCCCCATCGGCGCGCTCTGCCTCAAACTGGCCATTGCCGGTGGGGCCTCCGAAACCTGGGTCATCGAGGGGGTTCCCCAGCGCCAGGAAATTGCCCTGAGGTCCGGGGCCTCCCACGTTCTTCCGCCGGGCCGGGAAAGCCTGCGCCGGATTAGAAGGTTCACCGACCCCGGTGTTGACCTGGCCCTGGAGTGCTCCGGGGTGCCCGAGGCCCTGGATCTGGCCATGAAGTCGGTGCGCCCCATGGGACGGGTGGTGGTGGCGGGCATCCACCAGGAACCGGTCCCCCTGGAGTTCAACCGGGTGGCCGTAAAGGAACTGCAGATCAGCGGGTCCTTCGGCTTCCTGTCCGAAATGGAGACCGCCCTTAACCTGATCAGCCGGGACACAGCCGGATTCAGGTCCCTGGTCTCCGGGGTTGTCTCCATGGAGGAAGCCCCCACAGCCTTCCGGGAAATTTTACATGAAAGAAAAGGTTTGAAAACAGTGGTGAGGATCGAATAAATCGATCCTCACCGGATGAAGAGATTGCCCGGGAATTAATATACACCAAGGGGAGTATATATTATTACATCAACTGCGAGCAGGACCTGCTTTTCCAGTGCCATGAACTGGCCATGAACCTTTTCTGGGAAAATATTGAAAAAGCTAAAGAGTCCGGGCTGCCCCCGGAACTGATGTTCAAAGAGGTGATTAAGGGCCACATCGAAACCCTGATGGGCGAATTAAACCTGATTATGGGCGCGGCCAACTGGATTGCCCGCTGGTTCTCGGAGGAAGGGCCGATGACAATGCAAGAAATAGGTCAATTCTATGCGGATTACCTGGTGGAGCCCCTGCTGCGCCGATAATCAGCCGGTTTTGGCCCCAAAACGACTTTTACAACCTGTCCGGTTCATGCTACAATAAGTATCCTAAATAACCGAATAATCAGTGATGCAGTATCCTAGTCGGACATCTCTTTGCGAAGGCGGGGCTAAAAATCCGCCAAGGGCACATCGATGAAGTTCCTGGTGCTGGCTTTCGACGCCATCGGGGGCTGGTGCTGGGAGTTAAGGATTCAGGGCTAAATACAAAGGCATGTATGATGCCCCTGTTTCCGTGGAGACCCGGTCTGTAGGTGAACAAAAAAAGCTTACACCCGGGGTGTGAACCTGCATGTGGTAGACGCTGCGTGCAGTGTAGCCCGCCTTGAAGTGGCTGCGGGGAATGAAGCAATTCTGAAACCGTTGTCTGCAACAGAGGCTAGCAATGGGATCACCGTCAAGGAAAACTTCTAGGCTGTCCATCATCAGGATGGGGCAGTCCGGGGATTGCAGTGCGGACTCAGTGGCAATCCGGTCCCGGGCATAAGCCCGGAGGGGTTTTAAAGGGAAACCGCCCATGCGGCAACGATGGGTAACCTGCTGGGAAAACCTACCGGACCTAAGCCGTAACATTTACCCGGACCTGCTGTCACTGGTAGGCCATTTAAGCAACCCGAAGGGGTTGCTTAATATTTTTACATAGAGCTTTAGCGTATCCGGGCCGGCTGGCCCGGATACGGCCGGGACAAGCAGGAAATAACTTGTAATAGTGTGATCTTGCTGGTAAAATAACCATGAGCACAATTTTGTGCACAAAGGAGATTTAAATATATGAACGTGATCAGGATTGGCGACAAGGTATTAAATCCCGACCGGATTCACCGGACGGTGGACCAGATACTTGAGCTGCGCCAGGCCGGCCTCTCCCAGCAGGACGTGGCTGACCGCCTGGGGGTTGACCGGACCCTGATCTCCAGGCTGGAGAGCCTGGGCGAGATCCGCAAGGGCTCCCAATTGGCCCTGGTGGGTTTCCCGGTGGCCAACACCGGAGAACTGAACCAGATCGCCCGGGAGGGCGGGGTGGACTTCATCCTGCTGCTGAACGAAAGGGAGCGGCTGGCCCTGGTTGAGGAAAAGAGCGGGGCCGAGCTGGTAAACTATTTCATGACCCTGATCTCCCGGCTCAAGGTCTATGACGCCGTAATTTTTATCGGATCGGACATGCGCATCAGGATGGCCGAGGCCATCCTGGGACCCCGGGTAATTAGCTGGGAGGTAGGCATCTCCCCCCTCACCGAGGACCGCTGGGTCAACCCGGAGCAGCTGCGGCAGCTCATCCAGCAGCTTAAGGGCGGCCAGCCCCCCCCGCAGACCTCCTTCCCGGGCCGCTGAAACCGCCGGCAGGGCTATATTCCGGAAAGCGGCTGTCAATACTAAGACAAATTGCCAACTATTATCTACGAGGTATCTATGATGCATAACTTTACCCGTTACGTCAACCCGCACCTGGGCAAACTGCTGGAACTGGTACATCTGGACAAGGTTTTCCGGCGCGGGGAAGGCCATTACTTATACGACGCCCAGGGAAAGGGCCACCTTGATTTTATCGCGGCCTACGGCGCCCTTCCCTTCGGCTACAACCACCCGGAAATCTGGGCCGCACTGGAAGAGGTGCGCACCCTGGCTCTACCCAGCTTTATCCAGCCCTCGGCCCTGGAGGCCGCCGGGGAACTGGCCCGCCGGCTGGTGGAACTGGCCCCGGGCGATTTACGCTATGTCACCTTTACCAACAGCGGGACCGAGGCGGTGGAGGCGGCCATCAAGGCGGCCCGGTCAGCCACCGGCCGGCTGGGTATACTGAGCACCCACAACAGCTTCCACGGCAAAACACTGGGGGCGCTTTCGGCCACCGGCCGGGACTATTACCAGGCCCCCTTCGGGGCGCCGGTGGAGGGCTTTAAATCGGTTACCTACGGTGACATGGAGGAGCTCGAAGAAGAGCTGGAGACCTGCGGCCGGGAGTATGCGGCTTTTATCGTGGAGCCCATCCAGGGCGAGGGGGGCATTGTGGTGCCACCCCCGGGCTACCTGGCCGGGGCCCGGGATCTGTGCCGCCGGCACGGGCTGCTGCTGATCCTGGATGAGATCCAGACCGGGCTGGGGCGTACCGGCCGTCTTTTCGCCTGTCAGGAGGAAGACGTCAACCCCGATCTATTGTTGCTGGCCAAAGCCCTGGGCGGGGGCCTTTACCCCATCGGGGCCTGCCTTTGCACAGAAGAAGCCTATACCAGGGACTTCGGAGAGAGGCACTCCTCCACCTTTGCCGCCAACACCCCGGCCTGCCGGGTGGGGCTTAAGGTGCTGGAGATGCTGACCAGAGACGACCAGGCACTGATCCGCCGGGTGCAGTCCAACGGGGACTTCCTGCACCGCGAGCTTTCCCGGCTGCGGGACCGATTCCCCAGGGTGCTTAAGGCAGTGCGGGGCCGCGGCTACATGCTGGGGCTGGAGTTTGAGCTGAGCCGGTCGGATTTTCCAGACTGTTTTTTAAGCGTCCTCTCGGAGCAGGAAAACCTGACCCCGCTTATTTCCAGCTACCTGCTCAACGTGGAGGGACTGAGGGTGGCCCCCACCCTCAACGGCAACAAGGTAATCCGCATTGAACCCCCCCTCACGGTGAGCCGGGAGGAGTGCCGAGAGGCGCTGCGATCCCTGGAAAATGCCCTGGCCGTGCTGGACACCGGCAACACCTCGGCCGTTATGGGGCCGGTGCTGGAACTGGAACAGGCCCCGGCCTACAGCGCCCCGGCCTCCGAAGGGCACCCCTGGAACCGCCACCGCCCCTCGGGGGATCCCCGGGAAGGACGCTTTGCCTTCCTGATCCATCCCCTGGACCTGGACAATTACCACCAGTTTGACCGCAGCCTGGCCGGGCTGCCCCAGGAAAAGCTGCAACAGCTGGCCGACCTGGGATCCGAAATTATGGACCCCTTCGTCATCGGCCGCACCGTGGTGGAGTCAAAGGCCGGCTACCGGGCCTATGGGGAATTTATTACCATACCATATACCGCCAGGGAAATGATTGATCTACCCCAGAAAGACACCGTGGCAGCGCTGGAAAAGGCCCTGGGGCTGGCCCTGGAGGGAGGCGCCCGGCTGGTGGGACTGGGGGCCTACACCTCGGTGGTTTCCAGAAGCGGTACCCTGCTGCAGGGAAGGTTTTTACCACTGACCACG
>Ga0209347_1002272_pt1 | contig 26128 bp, 28 predicted proteins | sample AutmiccommuBRH23_FD_187382 | JGI IMG/M metagenome (GOLD analysis project Ga0209347, IMG submission 187382) | Deep subsurface microbial communities from Mt. Terri, Switzerland - Autotrophic microbial communities BRH/23 (SPAdes) (version 2) | ecosystem: Environmental > Aquatic > Deep subsurface >...
CCTATTGCCTTCTTCCCGGCACATAGTATATAATACTGCCAAATATTACTTAACAGGAGGCATCTTATGTACTGGGAACATCAAGGAACGGAAAACACCGCAAGCACTGTGGAATTGGCGGTGAAACGGGCTAAGGAATTGAAAATAAACCATCTTGTTGTGGCATCCTGTACCGGTGAAACTGCCGAACTGTGTATTAACCAAGGTTTAGAAATAATATGTGTCACCCATCATGTAGGTTTCGCCGGGCCAGGGGTTGATGAGATGCCACCGGAAATTCGCACTAAGCTGGCCTCAGCAGGCGGCAAAATCCTGACCACCACCCATCTTATGGCTGGCCTGGACAGAGCTGTAAGAAACAGGTTCGGGGGCGTTTATCCCGCCGAAATCATGGCCCAAACCCTGCGCATGTTCGGACAGGGTGTCAAGGTATGTATTGAAATTGCCGGCATGGCCCTAGACGCCGGGCTGATCCCTTTTGGCCAGGAAGTAGTCACCATCGCCGGTACTGTCGAAGGCGCCGATTCAGCCCTGGTAATAGTCCCCGCCCATTCTAACAACTTTTTTGACACGAAGATTAAAGAGATCATCTGTAAGCCACGGGAATTCTAGAGATGCTCGTTAGCCTCAGTGATTAAAAATATCTATGGTATGCCAACATTTGGCGTTCTACCAGACTGTTATGATTCTTTATTAAAGATTTAAAAAAGACCACAAAAGTATGGTAGTACTGCCAAATTTAGCCTCCGACCAACATTATATGTATATATTTTATATGAAAAATCAAATCTTTTCCTACCCAAACCAAGAAGGAAAAAGATGCATTTCGGTGTTCTTCCATACTAGTCTGCTCTTTTGTAATAAGTCCCGTTTTGACTTAATGTAACTCCTACTTAATAAGAACACCGTGTGCATGCATCAGCTGCAGCCCCTCTGCGCCTCTGCGAACTCTGCGGTTGGTTATATTCTTTTCCCTGTTCGTCTAAACAGATTATTAAATTTTTCATTCTCTGCTGGTGCCGCGAAGCGGCAAGGACATCTTTGTGGTCTCCATCGACTGGTGCTGTGTGAGCCCTTAGACCGTAGAGGATTACCCATTAGCCTTTGTGGTCCGATTTAATTAGTTTATCCGTGTCCATCCGCGGCCGATTAATTTTTCCCTTTGATTCAGCAAAACGCCGTTATACAGAAAGACCGCCGTACCCTTATTGGGTGCAGCGGTCTTTCTTTTCTTGTTATTACTTAGCAAAAACATGGTTGCCAATTACTTTTGTTACTTCAAGCGTCCTAATCCATCGGTCAGAGCTTGTTTCAGGGTTATAGAAGAAAAGTGCATCCCCTGTGGGGTCGTCTCCTTTTATAGCCCTCTCGGCAGCGTAGTAAGCTGTCTGGTTCGGTTCAAGCTTGATCTGCCCATCTTGTACAGGTGTGAACTGAAATACTCCCTTGGTCCTCTGGTAGATTATATCCCTGATTTCTCCCGGGAATTGTGCGCTGAACAGCCTATTGATGATTACAGCGCCAACGGCAATCTGCCCTTCTGTTGACTCACCCCTGGCCTCGGCGTGAATCAGCTTGGCCAAGAGGTAAATATCCTCTTTGCTGATACTTAATTTCCCGCCAAATACAGGCTTTACCCTGTCATCTCCAGAGCCTGCCGGGATGATGAGCTTCATCCCCGGCCTGATAACAGTGGTCTCTAATCTGCTGGCTTTCGTTATGTCTGCAATTTTCACTTCATACCTGCGTGAAATACCGTATAGTGTTTCACCGGTCCTGACCGTGTGAATATTTGACTCGTCCACGGGAATAGTAAGCTTCTCCCCTGGCACGATTAAAGCCGAGTCCAGGTTATTGTTTTTCATAATCGAACGGTAGCTTGAACCGAACTTCTTTCCGATATCGTATAGGGTATCACCGGGCTTCACTGAATAATAGACAGCCGCCCCAGCAAGAGCAGGGGAGCATATATTAACCAGCATGGCAACCATAAATATGCTAATTAAAGTAATTTTTCTCATTTCTCAACCTCCTTCCCGGATTATACCCAGCATTATTATCGACAATACTGGAAATTTTTATACAATCAGGTTTTAACTGGGTAATCCTTCGGATTACGAGATGACATGGACCTCCGGGAATTAAGCCTGATGTACTGCCCGCCATTAAGTATTCCCCTCACTTTAAAATATTGATACAGGCTCCGTCATTTCATCAAAAAATTGACCAACCCTATGAACCTTTCTATACATCTTTTCATATTTTGTACTGAGGTCGGAAGGCTTCAGCAAACTTCATCAAAAAAAGGAGGCTAAATCGATGTCAGGATTTGGCGGTTTATTAGGCGGTAACAATTTTGCATTCGTACTGTTCTTGATCCTTATTCTCCTGTTCCTCGGCGACGACTAAAACAACTTACTAACAGCCTGTCAGACCAATATAGGGCGACTATAATTCTTCATCAACCAGACCGCCAATTTAGGTCAACTAGGCAGTTAAACCCGGTAGTCAAGGTTTAACTGGACTACCGGGTTTCAATTTTGGATTATAAAAAAAGGAGGTTATCTCATGGGCAGTGGTGGATTCTTCAACAACAATTTCGCGTTTGTTCTCTTCCTGATACTGATCCTGTTAGTCCTCGGTGACGACTAGTAGTATTATATTCATAAATCAAAGAGAGTTCCCGCCAAATTGGCGGGAACTTCGTCGTTAGCGGTCCTATCGAATGATTAAGCCTAATAATTACAGTTACTGATCAAACGTATGGGCTATCTCCAGCTCTGCAATTACAGGCAGATGGTCTGAAGCCTCACTACACGCTGTGTACAAATCGATACAGTTTAAGTGTGGCGAGACCAAGATGTAGTCAATCCTGGCATTAGGCCTGTCAAAGGGGTAAGTTGGCCTGTCCCCAAACAACATTCCGGTATCTGTAAGGGACTCATATAGTGGAGCGAGCTGGTCGGTCCCACAATTGAAATCACCCATCAGGACTACAGGTTGTCTCTCCTTCTTGACAATCCTGGCTAATTCTGCAATCTGCTCCGTCCTCTCCTGGCGGTTAAGCCCCAGGTGGGTGGATATTACAATAATATGTCCCTTTGGAGTATGGATTCGAACTTTCAGACAGCATCTGGGTTCCCGACTACCGGGCAGCCTGACATTTCTGGATTCATGAATGGGATAACGAGACAAGATGGCGTTCCCAAAAAAACCAACCGGTCCTAATCGTACGGTCGGTCCATAGGCAAATAACATTTCTCGAGCCTGGGCCAAGCGTTTAGGCTGATGGGTAAACCAGGTCCGCGGGCTAAAAGTTTCAATTTCATTCAACCCCACGATAGACGGCTTCTCCGCTCTAATGAGTTCTATAATGCGAGATAGGCTGTTGTGGCCCTGTATATCTTTGCAGGAATGTACGTTATAGGTCATGACTTTCATGATGCAAGTCCCCTTAAGTTGTGATTTACTGTATCATATGAGAGAGCGCGGCTAGCGGCCAATGAAAAAAGGTGCCAGGTGCTAGTTAAAAAGAGGGATACCTCAAACCTGATGCCTGAAACCTATTTTGCCACGGATGCACACGTATAATAAAAAAAAGACTCCTGACCATATCGCTTGCTTTATTCCATTTTCTATGTATAATGAAAAGTAGATATGAGAAAAAATAAATAACCGGGTGCGGGAACACCCGGTTAGGTACAACTGCCGCTTGAGTGAGCGGTCATAGGTTCGGTAGAAAAAGTAGCCTACCTTAGCAGGGGGGGCTACTTTTTCCTTTGTGATGTAATAATTATCGATGCAACTAAAGCACCAAATGAAATCATCAAAGTTAAAGTTTCATAGACGGTCATAATCATCACCTCCTTCCATCGAAGGTTGGTGATGACCGCCCACCCTGCGCCTATACAATTGTACCGTGTTAATTATACCATAATATGTTAGTCTCACCAAACATTTGTTCGTTATTATACACTAAAAAAGCCAACGGGTTTTCCCCGTTGCCAGCCAACTTATTCGGTGCTACCCGCTCTTCAATTTTTATTCGTGTTCATCTCAATTGTCCATTGACCGCTAAATTTGGACACAAAAAAACCGCATCCGAAGATGCGGTTTTTTGGCAAGTACTACTTCTGCATATCCTTAAGAGCCTTAACCATGTTCAGAGCGTCTTTCAAAGCATTGTTGGCATCCTTGGCGAAGCCGTCAGCGCCCCACTTGCCAGCCAGGTCCTCGGAAACAGGAGCCCCGCCGATCATGATCTTAACATTGGGGTTCTTTTCCTTGATCTTGGCGATAATGTCCTTCATCCCGACCATTGTTGTGGTCATCATAGCAGACAGGAGAACCAGTTCGGAGTCAGTCTTGAGCTGTTCCTCAACGAACTTATCCAGTGGAACATCCCGGCCAAGGTCATGAACATCGAAACCGGCCACATCAAACATCATCTTAACGATGTTTTTCCCGATATCGTGAACGTCACCCTGAACAACGCCCATTACGACAGTACCTTTAATGCCCATATCTTTTTTCTGAATATGGGGCTTCAGGATCGCCAGTCCGGCATACAAAGCGTCAGCACACATCAGCATTTCAGGTACAAAATATTCCTGCTCTTCGTACATCCGGCCAACTTCGTTCATTCCTTCAACGAGGCCGTCGAATACAGCTTTGTAAGCGTCTATACCTTCATCAACTACTGCTTGGGCAGCTTCTTTTACTGCATCCTCATCATAATCTATTACTCCCTGCTTTAATGCCTGAAACAGTTCCTGTTCTCTTGACACTTAAAATTCCTCCTTTAACTAAGATCGGTTTTTGCTTCACTTACCCTGTAATCTGTTTTCGAGAGCCTTCCTGTCAAAATCTTTCCCGATAAATATAAGTTTGCTGTCTGCACATTTGGGAAATGGCTCAAAGTCATAATTTCCCTGCGTATAATCCATTTTCTCGCATTTTCCGTCAGTTGTATTGTAAATTCCTTTAGCCCGGTAAATGTTGCCATACTTGCCCGCTTTCATCTCCTCCATGACTTCGGCTAGCAGCTGATGGTTAACGGCTATTTCCGGAGTCAAAGCCAGGGAATCAAAATCATGATCAAAATGTATGTGTACATTATGTTCAATACCATGTTCCCTGATCAGGTCGGGAAGGTCTGTTTCACAGTTGACGGTAGCAAGCAAAATAGCATGAGAATTGTATTTGCGGAGCTCTTCCTCGATGGCCCTGATAGTCTTTTCATTAACCAGATCGGCCTTGTTGATGAGAATAATGTCTGAGTTGGTCAGCTGGTCAGTATAGAAGTCACCAAATAACCCGGAGTGAATATTAGACAGGAAACTGTCAGCATCGATAATTCCAATAATCGCCTCGACTTCCAGACCGTATTCCTCCTCAATGGGTTCAAGTGCCTCAAGTATGCCTGACGGTACTGCCAAGCCTGACGGCTCTATTATCAACCGTTTGGGGTTGAACTTGGTCTTGATTTCTTTGACTGCCGAAATCAGGTCGTTTTTAAGAGTACAGCAGATACAGCCGCTCGGCAGTTCCACCATGTCAACCACGTCGCCCTTAGCCAGGAGCTCGGCGTCAATTCCAACATCCCCAAACTCATTGACGATAACAGCCATATTACCGTCCGCCTTTTTCAGCACATTTTTGACGCATGTGGTCTTCCCGGCCCCTAAAAATCCACTGATGATTTTTATTTTCACTGTTTCACCCCCTCAAGGAAATATACTGCTATGTCTCTTGCTGCAGATCCAACTAAATAACGGTGAGCGGATTCAAGCGGAGTAATTACAGCACGGCTAATTATTCGTACTGGCCGTAAGCCTTAGCAGCCTTGATGATAGCCATGGCATTGATCAAAGAACCGTTGGGCGGAAATTCGCAGCCGGTGGAGAGGATAAAGCCGCCATCGCAGGATTTGTACATTTCGATGAACTTGCGGGCTTCTTCCATAACCCGCTCTTCAGACCAAAACATACCGGTGTTGGCAGGGTCAAGGGCACCGATAGAAACAATCTTCTTGCCCCACTTGGCAACATGCTCTTCCCAGGTCTTGCAGTCAGCAGCAGGATAAGCGTGAGAGATAGCGATGGGAGCAGTGTACTTCTCCTGAACGTCAAAGTAAATACCGCCACCACAGTTGTGGAGCACAACAGCGCCGCCGGCTGCCTTAATAGCATCGGCAATCCTCTTGGCAAAGGGTGCTTCTATAGCTTCCCACATCTTGGGGCTCATTATTGAAGCAGAAGCGTATAAGGTATCCATAACGATAGCCTGAGCGCCGGCTTCAACCTGAGCCACGGCGTATTCAATCAGGGAGGGGGTCATCAATTCACAGGCTTCGATAACAGCATCCTTGTGCTTGATGCAGTCCACGAACATTCTCTCATGGCCCCTCATAGCTCCGATAACACCCAGTGGGCAGTAAACAAATCCGCAAACCCCGTATTCCTTGGCCTTTTCCTTGGCAATCATGCGGGTTGCGTCAATAACCATCTTCATCCGCCCAGTTTCCCTCGGGTTAACGGGCTGAATTCTCCTGTAATCGTCAACAGTCTTGATGATGGGGTTGTTGGGATCAGAGTAAGCGGTACTTTCAATGGGGTAGATTACACTCTGCCCGAAAGTCTCAGCTTCTACCGAGAGGTCAACAAGCATAACGAAAATGTCGAACTCATTGTTCATAATCTGGTGGGTCTGTAACATAGACTGAGCGATAAGTTCGGCATCCCGGGACCACTTGTCATAAGTTACACCCAGTACCCGGCGGGAAGCGCCGCATACCAGCGAGGCTACCGGTACCCGGTCAGGCTTCTTGTAGGTCAGCGCTGCCAGCGCTCTCTCGAGACCAGTCATTTCAGGCTTAAACTCTTTTAAAGCTGCCATTGAAAACCCTCCTAATTTTTATTTTTTATTGCCGGATTGATGCATCGGCATTGATAAATCAATCCAATAATAATAACCCACTATAAACAACTTCCGGCGATAACCCCAGTGAAAACTCCATTCCAGCGTTGGCACAGGTCTTAAAAATATCCACACCCATAGACTCAATACTGGGCCGTGCCTGGTAGGGATGCCGGCACGGTTGTTTGGAATGATAACCCACGCATTCCGGACACAGCTTACACGACGACGCAATAAAACCGGTAGCCAGGTAGTTTCCTTCCGTTAACGCCCTCCCTTCTGTCTTATTGATTATCGAGTGGAGATCTTTTTCAGCTGCGATGAGTTCTTTTTCTTCAAACCCATGGCTTTTAACCTGAATGATTAAAGCCATGGAGTATTGGGAGACGAGAGATTTGAATTTCTTAACTGAGATGGTGTTTGGAGGGCAGAGCAGGTGGTTGTTGAAATCCTGACACACAGGAACATTGCACTTTAAGCGCACCCGGTCATCTACTACCACATCAGATGTTTTAATTAGCTTGGCCCTATATGCTCCCTGGTCTAGAGCAAACTTTTCCAGGCCGCTGTACTTTTCAAGGTCTGCCAAAGATATGTCACCCCTTGTCTATAAAATAGATACTCTGTTTACGTGGTCAGGTTCTTATAAGTCTCGGTCAGCTTGGTCGGCAGGGCATGGACATCATCGATAATAATATAGCTTATGTTGCCAAAAATGTACTCCAGGTAATCCTTGCCTTTAGCATCAACTGTAATACAGAAGGGGTTGACTCCCTTCATTTTGGATTCCCGCAGAGCCATCCTGGTGTCAGTTTCAGCGTAAAACTGTTCGAAGTCTTCTTTAACACCGCTTTTATAGTCAAAATCGAATGGGCGGCCGTCACTCAGGATAATTAGGATTTTAATCGCCGCCTGGATCTTCTCCATCTTAAAGACCGCATGTCTGATAGCGGCAGCAAGTCGTGTCATCCCGTAACTCTGTAAGCCCCCAAACCTTTGCTTGACTTCATTTGTATACTGTTCGTCAAAATCCTTGACAACGTAAAAATTTATCTTATCCCGTCCGTCACTGGTAAAACCATATATACCGTATTTATCGCCCAGCACTTCTAAGGCTTCCGCCATTACAATAACCGATTCTTTCTCTACATCCAGCATTGTCTTGCCCGAATCAGAAATGACTTCCTCGGTAGAATAGCTGAGGTCGAGGAGAAAGCCGACTGCCACATCTCGTTCTCTTTTGTCGCGTCGGACATAAAACCCTCCACCCGGTGAAACCCCGGCCTTCTTATCTATCATGGCTTCTACAATGGCATCGATGTCTATATCCTCCCCATCCTCCTGCCTATAATACCGTTGAAATCTGTCAGGACGGAGCATTCCGAAATAGCGCTTAAGAGTGCTGATCATACCGTAGTGTTCTTCCAGAGTACGTGTCACAAAAATACCGGTGCTGGGTTTCAAGAGAATTTCCCTGACTTTACACCAGTCTTTCTTATAATCATTCAGGGTTCGGTCCCATTCATCATAATAGGCAATCATCCGGTAAGGATTCTGCTCATCTTCATAAAACTTATTGAGGAGCTTTTTCAACCATACATAGAACTCACTTTTCAGATCTACCTGCGGCTCATTCGGAAGGACCCTGGTTTCGTCAAAAGGCTCGAGACCCTCTTCATCGTTGGCAAGTCCCTTCTGAACTGTATTGGCATTGTTTTCACCGTCTAACTCCTCGTCGAGTTTCATGGACGTGTATATTAAGTCAAACCTGAGCTTACCCCGGAACTTGACATTGTCCTGCTCAGTTGCGAGGATTTCACCTGCTTCCCGGTCATAAAGCTGTTTTATTAACCTGCGTGCCAACAACAGTGATTCCCTGGCGCTGGCCCCGGTTTTAACAACCTTATCCCAATATGAGGCAATCTGGTCATTCATTTCTGTCGAAACAGAACCTTCCGAAAAATCGATTTCCAAACCGAGACATTTTTTGAAGCAATACATTTTCAGGTACATCAACAGGTTGGCCTGGGCATCCCTAAGCTTACCGGACATTTTTTCCACTTCCAGCAGTGCCCGCAGGTCCTGGCCAAATCCAGGATTGGCTTTTAATGCCAGGAAATCGACCCTGCAGTCTTCGATATGTTCAAAAAGAACCCCCAGCAGCCGGTTTACAGCCAGCTCCCTGACATCCTCAGCAGCTAAGGCAAAACTGCCAAACTGCCTGTGAGCCACCAGATGCATTAGCATCACGCGGTAGAACCGCAGGTTAGCCCGGTCGTCATCAAATAACTTAACCACATCAGGCAGATAAAGCCTTCTGGTATCCAGGGTCCCAAAAAGCCTGTCATCTCCGTGAATGACACCCGGGAGTTCGGAGGAATTCCTGATTATCACCGTTTCCCCGGTCAGGCCCTCACAGTATAGCAGGAGCACTTTTTTTACTGCCTCAAGGTAAAGGCCGGATCTCAGCTTTGATATGTTATCCCGGCTTTCCTGAGACCGCAAGGCAAAATAAGCAGATTTTTTGTCATTCTTTATTACCTCAAGGCCATACCTTACCCATTCTCCCAATTCCCTGATATCCAGTTGGTTTATCAATTCAGGTGAATTCCTGACGAAATCGGCTGCCTCTGCACCAGACAGCTCCCTATTGATATTTTCAATCAGGGCAACCCATCTCTCAAGGTCTGACCACTCCAGGTATTTCAAGACCAAGGGAGACTTTTCAAAAAACTCCTCGACAACCTCATTGTCTATTGAAGCCAATCTCTTACCCATCAAAGCCATGCCGGTAAATTTTTGCACTGTAACGTCGGTATCTTTTTCCGCCATGCGGGGGGTAAATCTGAGATATGCGCCAACAACGCCTCGCCGGCTGCCTTCCATCAGGTAGGCGGCCTCAGCCCATCCATGAAGTATTTCACTGCCTGCTTTCCGGAGCAGTAAAGGGGCTTCAGTAAAAAACGCTGTTGAATCTTCAGAAAAATCAGCAGACAGTTTAAGTCCTAATTCCAAAAATTTCTGGTTATTTTCCCTGGCAAGGTAATAGGTTACTTCAGTCCAAGATTTAAAACAAGCCACTGCCGCCTGCCAGGAGCATTCCAAAATTTTCAGAACCCATCCTGTCAACAGTTTTTTTTCCTCATCCTCCATCTTACGCAAGGTCAGGTCACTGTTTTTAAAAAACCAGTTGGCGTCGTGATTGCTGTATCTCACCAAAACGCGCCCTATCCGGGTCCAGGCCAGAAATGTATCATTGTCTAATATGCTCAAGGCATCGGGGCTGGCCTTCAGAAATGACAAACCACATTCCCAGCTTCCCCGGCAAATCATCATTCCCTCAGCCAGCCAGGTGCTAAGTTCATCGGCCTGCAATCTGACGGCCACCTGGGGCACCGTTTTCCAAAACCATGTGCCGTTAACGGCGCTGGCCTTATGAAACTGCACCCCGGTGTCAATCACCGCTTGCCGTTCATCGTCCGTCAGCGTTTCCAGGTAATCCTCCACTTGCCGGAGTTCATTCTCCTGTAAAGCCTTTAGATGATTGACCAAAAGTTCCGCATATCTTTCACCGTCCATCACTGCACCACCTAACTAAATATTGCGACGGCGATTTCCTCAAGACTCTCCTGCATAGCCTCATCATCAGTTATAGGCTTAATCATTGCTGCTCTTACAGCGTCCATGACCTCTATTTTGTCTTTAATCAGCTGGCCGGCATAAATCAAAAGCCTGGTGCTAACCCCTTCTTCCAATCCCCGATTCTTCAGGTTGCGCACCTTTTGGGCCAATTCTATGAGTTTTTCAGCTGTGTTCTTGTTTACTCCCGTCTCCCGGACCAGGATATCCCTCTCCAGTTCCGGCGGCGGATACCCAAAGTCCATGGCGATAAAACGCTGTTTGGTGCTCTGTTTAAGGTCCTTCAGAAATGTCTGGTAACCCGGGTTATATGATACCACCAGCATAAATTGATCCGGAGCGACCAGAATTTCACCCTTCTTCTCGATTGGCAGGACTCTGCGATCATCTGTAAGGGGATGGATGACAACAGTAGTGTCCTTACGGGCTTCCACCACCTCGTCCAGGTAACAGATAGCTCCTATCTTTACAGCCGTCGATAGGGGCCCGTCAGTCCAAAGGGTCTCGCCCCCTTTAAGCAGGTAACGGCCTACCAGGTCACTTGTCGTCAGGTCTTCATGACAGGCCACTGTAACCAAAGGTCTGCCCAGGCGGTATGCCATATGCTGCAAAAACCTTGTCTTACCGCAGCCGGTAGGACCTTTCAACATTACCGGAAGCTTGCTCGCGTAAGCCTGTTCAAACATGGCGACTTCGTTACCCAAAGGCATATAAAAGGGTTCTTCCGTAATGCAAAATTCTTCAATCTTGTGTTCTACAGCTTTAATCATATATTTGGCTCTCCCCTAATTATTAATACTTACGGCCACTAAGTGAAACTAATGTAATTATCTCACATTTGGTTTAAAAGGTTAATAACTTTTTTATCAAAACTAAACATTGCCGATAATTTCCAACTACCAATAAATATTTCCGAGAAAAATATTAAAGAGCTTTGACACAATTGTAATCCCTAATTTCCTAAGTAGTAATAAGTTTTCTGCGACTTGTATAGATTTCTACCCTAAAGGTTAAAAACCCACCCCAAGCAGTTTGTTTGGTTCACTATATTTTCACCAATACTGATGATGATAGTAAAAAAAATTATGATATATCTTATATATCATAATAGGTATCACACAAAGATCATCCCCATGAAGTTTAATTCTGTTTTAACCGGCCACTCTACATTTATACCGAGTTTTCTGGCCAGTGTGGTAATGTCTATGCCAAAACCGTTTATGCCGGGATGAGCTTCCAGAGGTTTACAGCACGGTTCACCGCCTGGCGGACACTCAGGACACAGTTTACACCCGCCCACAGAAAGCCCGAAAGATAGATGGTTTATGTGAGCGCAGGCCATTTTCTCGAAAGCCCCAATGATTTTCATTAGTTCATTCTGGGGTTTGTACTGGCGTACATCTGCCATTACACCCTCGCTGAATGGGATTGTCAAAACTACCAGGACCCCACCCTGGTACCGGGAAATCGCTTTTCTGATAAATTCTAAATCAGGTAGATTAGGCGGGCAGAATTTGTTGCGTCCATAGTTGGGACACGGTGGAATCATACATTTGAGGCGGACACGTTCCTCTATTTGGATGTCTTTTATATCAAAACCGATAATTCTGACCCTCGGGTTATTGTTTTCTTCCTGCAGCAAAGACACAAGGCTGCTTACAACCATCCGATACCACCTCCCTGAACAATTATTCCTTCCCCATCAGTAAGGAATTCGTCTTCCTTCACCATGCCGTACGCCGGAACTGTAATGAATTCATTAGTATCCCAAGGTCCAAAAACCAGCTTTTTAAGATAATCCAGGTTGCCGTGAGTTTCCAGACACGGTAAATCAAATATCCCCGCAAATGCCCTTGTTCTTACCAGAGAGTTGTTATCCCGCGGATGCCCTGTATGAATGTACATCATGCGGGTGTAGTTCTCAAACATCATCCTGAAAATACGCAGGGCTTTTTTAGGCCCAAACTTGATACAACTTCTTTCGTATTCGTGGATAAGCATGCGCTCCCCTTCAACCCATCCACCTGAAAAATAAAAGGTTCTATTCTCCTTATGCTGCAGCTCCTGATATTTTGCCTTTGATCCTAGCAAGACAGGCAAACAGTCATGTACCAGAGGTATCACTAAAGAGCTGTCTGGGGCTTTTATCCCCGTCAATGAACCCCCACACAAACCAAAACCTATCACCACCCGGGAGTAACCCGATGACCTGTTCAGGGCTTCCTGTATTTCCAGATGCAGCTTAGCGGGGTGATAGTGCAATCCGCAAGCCAGGTACTCTATATCATATTGTTCCTGAGGAGGATCTAATATCTGAATCTCCTCTTTGAATATGTCACAAAACAACAGTTTTATTTTTCTTGCCACCATAGCGACCTCCTGAAAAATACTCAAGTCACATCTATAGAGCTCCCAAAAAAAACCGTTCTATTACTTCAATAACACCTTGGTATGACGGGTTGACGCAAACATAATCCGCCTCCTCCTTCAAAAGCAGGGGAGCATTGGCTACAGCAGCCCCGACTCCGGCCACCCTGAACATTTCCACATCGTTCCATCCGTCTCCGATGGCCACGACTTCGGCCGGCCTAACCCCGATTATCCGGCAAAGGTTTAACAATGCCGCACCTTTGGAAACCTGCGGGTGGTTAATATCGAGAAAAAACGGTTTGGAATTGGCCAAATAAACCCTTGTCCCGAAGTGCTGCCTGAGTCTTTCGGTGAGGCGCGCAATCTCGTCTTCCCGGTCACGAATTACCACCATTGTGGGGTCTTCAGTAACAACTTCCTCCAGGGGAACCCTTCTTTCAAAATTAATACGCAGGGATTCAGAATACTTTTTAGTATCTATGTCAGTGGCATCGGTATAAAAATTGTCCCTAATATTCACAAACCTCTGGGCCGAACCCCCACTGGTCAGCTTCAGCGCTTCCACGGCCAACTCCCTGTCCAGAGGCAGGTGTTGAATTAGTTCGTCCGTCTCCGGGTTCTTCACCACTGCTCCGTTGGAAGCAATTACAGGCAATCTGACACCAAGGTCTTTGACAAAGGGCAGGGCAGAAGGATACAACCTGCCTGTGGCCACCAGCAGCTCAATTCCTTTTTTTCTTGCCTCTCTTAAAACCGACAGTAATTCGGACTTGACAGAATATGTTTCGTCCAGCAGAGTTCCATCGAGATCGGCAGCCAATAAACGGTACTTGGTCATCAATTGATTCTCCAGTCCTATTCAGGAGTATAACATTCTAGGCCATTTTCAGTAAAGCATTTAAGACCGCCACAGCAATGGTACTTCCACCTCTGGTTCCGTCAACGGTCACATAAGGAACAGGTATCTCTGTAAGTAACTCCTTTGACTCCTTTGCGCCCACAAACCCGACCGGGGTACCCACAACCAAAGCAGGTTTAAGTGCACCGTTTTTAATCATAGCACAAAGTTCAAAGAGGGCTGTCGGAGCATTGCCGATGGCAATTATGCCACCTTCGAGAAGTGGAGCAGCCTTGGCCATAGCAATCATAGCCCTTGTTTTACCGGTCTTCCGCGCTTCTTCTACTACGTCTGGGTCTTTTATCATACACATTGTATCAATACCGAACTGTTGCAGCTTGACCGGGCTTATCCCGGAGCGCAGCATCTGCACATCCGTGAAAATCGGCCTTCCCGCCCGCATGGCTTGCAAGCCCGCTTCCACGGCATCAGGATGTATCTTGATCAGGTCATAGATATTCACATCCCCAGTGGTGTGGATAATCCTTTTGATTATCTGCCTCTCACCTTCCGGAAGCGCTCTTAGAACCGGAACGGCCTCCTCGATAATGTCCATACTTGTATTCTCGATGGTCTGGGGCTCCTGAATAAATTCCATTTAAGAGACCTCCTCTATTCTGTCCACAACAATGTCCACCAGCCTGTGGTCAGCACCCAGGTGATTGGCCAGAATAATCTCCACCTCGGGATTCTTTTCCTTCTCCGCACTGATAACTTCCGGGATATCTTTTTGCATGTGAATACCGTTATAGAGGAAGAAGGGGACAATCACTATTTTGGACGCTCCTGCCATGATAACACTACCTAAGGCCTCAGACAGGTCTGGTTTATTAAATTGTAGTGACGCTATTTCCACAATTTCGCACCGGGTCTTGGATTTGACCATTTCTCCGTATGTTTTAAGGGTCTCCAGGGCCTGAGGCGCTTTACTGCCATGGCCCAAAACTATAATGGCCTTCATCTTGGTATACTCCCCCAATCACTTTGGTATCTCAGTTTACCGGCCTGGGCAAGGATCTCCGGGATACTGTCTGTCATAGGCATCCCCCGGGTATTCGGCCTCTCTATTACTATAACCGGAATTTCCAAGTGTGCCGCAGCTTTTACTTTAGTATCAGCTCCACCGGTCTGGCCGCTGTCTTTGGTCACCAGTACATCAGCTTTATATTCACGAAACATAGCCAGGTTCATTTCAAAGCTAAAAGGACCCTGGACCGCGATGACATTCCGGGACCCAAGCCCGGCAGCCAAACACTGGTCCAAAACACGAGGATCCGGCAGCACCCTAGCCACAACCCTCTTGGAAAGATCCCGGGTCCGTTTGACAAACGAAGCAATATTCTTGCTGCCAATAGTCAGGAATATGGTGTTTCCCAGGCTTGCTGCCAGTTCCGCTGCTTTTTCATAGCTGGCCACCCGGTATACACCGTCTTTTTGGTCAGTTAATACGGCAGGCCTTTCATACCTGATATAGGGAATCCCCCTGAGATTAGCGGTTTCCCATGCCGTCTCCGTTATTACCCAGGCGTACGGATGAGTTGCGTCAACAATCAGCCTGACTTCTCTTTCGGTGATCAACCGTTCCAGGTCTTTTCCGTCCAACTGCCCGACCAGGACTTCCACCCCTGAATTTTCAGGGATCATCTCCGCACCGTAACCGGATACGACTGTAATCAGCACCTCATGGTTTTGACCGGCCAGGGTGGAGGCAATTTCCCGCCCCTCCAGGGTTCCGCCAAGTACCAGAATCATACATCATAACCCCTCGGAGTTATCATGAACCTTTCAGTCCGGTAACTCTGCTTATTCCCGATTAATACTACGGTGAACATGTCGATGGGATACTCCAGAAAATGTTCGAGGTCTGTGCGGGTAATTTCTTCTCCCCGGCGTTTGGCGTTGCGAACTATACCCACCGGAGTCGCAGGTGATTTATATTTAAGGAAGATTTGCCTGGCCTTTTTAATCTGTTCGGTCCTTTTTCTACTCACCGGATTATACAAGACTGTAACCAAGTCAGCCTGGGCCGCTGCCTCCAGCCTTCTTTCGATGGCCTCCCATGGGGTTAGCAGGTCGCTGAGGCTGATGACGGCAAAATCGTGCATCAGCGCGGCGCCCAGAGACGAAGCCGCGGCGTTGGCAGAACTGATTCCGGGAACAATCTCCACTTCCAGTTTATCGGCTGCCCCCTCTTTTTCCAGAAGCTCCAGGGTAATGCCGGCCATCCCATAAATCCCTGGGTCACCACTGCTTACAATGGCAACATATTTACCGGTGAGGGCCGTCTCAATGGCCATCAGGCACCGTTCAACCTCCCTAGTCATCCCGGAACTTATCACCTGCTTACCATCTAAAAGTTCGCCTAGCAATTCGATATATGTTTTGTAGCCGATAATCACCTCAGCATCCCTAAGGACCCTGTACGCACGGATACTCATTTGTTCAATGTCGCCGGGGCCTATCCCGACTACTGCCAGTCTCCCTCGGCTATGGCCACCGTTACCCTGCCGTGCCTTAGTTTGGGCATCACCAATTTCGGGAAATTCCCAGCCCCCAGTATTGCCGCAGGTTCGCATACTCCACCAACTCCAATCTTTTCGTTAACTAATTGTGAGAAACTTAATTCTTTTTCTTTCTCCCGGAATATGCCAGAAATCTGGTCCCGGTCAAAAAACCGGACCGGTAGGCCCATCTCCCCGGCGGCTTCCAAAATTCCCTGTTCGTCGTATTTTATATCCACGCTGGCCAAGAGATGGACTGAACCGATGGAACGTCCTGATTCCTCCAAGGCAGCGGAAATAGCATTTTTTACTTCCTGAGCGGTTACCCCCCTGCGACAGCCTATACCCACACAGAGATTCTTTGGCCTGACAAAAGCCGTCCCAGAAGGGAAGCTTTTGGCCATCCTGTTGGTCACCAGTACTATCCGGTGATCTTCCCTGCGCGCCGGGGAATACTCAGCAAAATCCCTGACCTCTATATGCTCGTCGGACTCCAGGCCCAGCGGCACTTCACTATATATAACGACCTTTTTTCCATTTACAATGTCTGCATTCAACTTCTTGACCATTTCAAAGGGCTCTATCAGCCAACCCCGCTCCCTGGCCACCATTTCGATGGCAGGTAACCCGTTTACATCTGTTGCCGTTGTAATTACAGGATTGGCGCCAAGGCCTCTGGCAATATCGGCTGCCAGCACATTAGCTCCTCCCCAGTGACCTGATAGAGCGCTGATGACATTTCGCCCCAGTTCATCCATGACTACTACTGCCGGATCGGTTGTCTTACCCCTCAGATGAGGCGCAGCTAACCTGATTACGATACCCAGTGCCATTATACAAACTATACCTTCATATTCGGCAAACAGTTCCCCGAATAACTCCCGAAGGGGCTTACGGTATGGGTGCCGCTGCCCTTCGATACTTAACAGGGAAAATTTGCCTGGCAAGTGCAGTATGGGTTCGTATTTTCCCATGCCGGCCAATAAAGCGGCGGTCTGTTCGGCAAGGGTAATGCCGTTCTTCGTCACGGCGACTACGGCTATTTTCACTTTTTACCCTCCCGATAACCATGATTAAAACCGGGATCATAGAGTTTGGATTTTTCATACCGGCCGCGGAATACATCGCCAACAATGATCAGAGCGGTTTTACTTATCCCGGCCTCAGCCACTTTATCAGCTATATCAGCCAGTGTCCCCCGCACAATTTTCTGGTCAGGCCAGGATGCCTTCTGGATCACAGCTACCGGGGTATCTTCAGCATAACCCTCACACAGTTGAGCGGCAACTTCAGATATGGCATGGACACTGAGGAAAATACATAAGGTCGTACGGTGCTTGGCCAGTTCAGCCAATCTTTCCTTCTCCGGGACAGGAGTCCGTCCCTCCAGCCGGGTGAGGATGACTGTCTGGGTCACACCGGGCAAAGTATATTCCTGCTCCAGTGCAGCGGCAGCTGCCAGGAAAGAACTCACCCCGGGAATAACTTGATAGGTAATTCCTTTCTCGTCAAGGGCATCCATCTGCTCCTGGATAGCACCGTAAATAGCCGGGTCTCCAGTGTGAACACGGGCTACCACTTTGCCCTCCCTGGCTCCCCGCTCCATGACCTGCAGAACTTCTTCCAAATCCATTGATGCGCTGTTAAATATTTCAGCATTTTCGCTGGCATAGCGCAGTATTTCCGGGTTTACCAACGAACCCGCGTATATCACGATACCAGCCTGTTGGATAGCTTTTGTCCCTTTTACCGTTATGAGCTCCGGGTCACCCGGTCCGGCTCCAATGAAATATACTTGTGTCATAAGCTCTTCCACCCCGCTTTTCTGACAAACATTACTGACATGTAATCTTTTTCGCTGCCAATGAGGCCATCTATATCTGTGCTGTAAAACTGGTCTTCATAACCACAGCGGCTTATATATACCGCCTTATCAAGCAAATCCATATCCTTAAGGAGTTCTGCGACTTCATCATATATCCGGTTCACTTTCATTAGGACAACATTGTCATAAGTTTCCAGGGCCTCCCTGATAGATGACAGGCCATACGCTGCAGGAATAACAGCCAGTCTCTCATCACCTTCAGTCAGAGGTTCGTTAATAAAAGATGAGCAGGCTGCAAAGGCTGTGATTCCTGGAATTGTTTCAAGCTGTATATCACTGTGGTTGCGTTTCACCCGTTCCAGGACATAAGCGTATGTACTGTAAAACATAGGATCCCCGATGGTTATAAAGGCCAGTGTTTTCCCTTCCCGGGCCTTTTGCACCATACTGTCCGCTGCCGCATCCCAATGGTCCTTTAGTACCTGTTTATCATGGGTCATCGGGAACAACAGTTCAAGTACCTCGAACTTCTTATTTAACGTTCCGGTAACTATAGACAGGGCCAGGCTGTCCTTTTCAGCCCTCGATTTGGGAACACAGAGGATATCCACATCTTTTAAAATCCGATAAGCTTTAAGTGTCAGCAGTTCCGGGTCCCCCGGCCCAACCCCGATTCCATAAATCTTGCCGTTACTCATATTGCTGCTCCTTTCTGTCAGGTGCTAGGTGCTAGGTCCTAGTATCTTTTAGCGCTTCTCGGCACTAATAACAAACACCGGATTATGACTCTTAAACATGTGCATGCTGCCTACCGGCGCGGCTTTGGGAATACTGACCTGAGTGATGTCCAAATCCTCAAATTCCAGTGATCTGAGTGTATTGACTGCAGTGGTCAGGGTTTCCAAGACCACCGCGTTTACGACAACACGGCCTCCTACCGGTATTTCCCTGTTAACAAAGTTGATTATCTCACCAAGACTGCCGCCGCTGCCGCCGATGAAAACCCGGTCAGGCGCCGGTAACCCGGTTAGGGCCTCTGGAGCTGCCCCAGGGCACACGGTAACATTATCAGTCCCGAATAATCCGATATTGCTTCCAATAAGGTCAAGGGCTTCTTCATCCTTTTCCACCGCATATATACGCCCATTTACCGCAGCCAGGGCCGACTCAATTGAGATAGACCCTGTACCGGCCCCAATGTCCCATACTACATCGGTATCGCGCAGCCTGGCCTTGGCAATTGTAACCGCCCTGACCTCTGACTTGGTCATCGGCACCTGGCCTCTTATAAACATCTCGTCAGGGATCCCCCCGGTACGGTAATTCCATTTGCCCATATTTGCCACCGCTTTCTGTCAGGTGCCAGGTGCTAGGTGTTAGGTGCCAGTTGAAAGACAAAAACCCAAGACCTAAAGCCTAGTACATTATTATTTAGCCGCGGATGAACGCGGATAAAAGATTACTCTTACCACAAAGGGCACAAAGGTCACAAAGGGAGATTAGTAAAGAATTATACTATGTTTGGTAGAAGGCAAGATTTTGGCTTACTACCGTACTATCAGATTCTTTTTAAATAAATTGAATATAGATTCATTATAGTCTGATAGAACGTCAGATGTTGGTAACCACCACACCCTTTGTGTTCTTTGTGTCCTTTGTGGTAAAAATTTCCATCATAGCGGCATCACATCTTTGTGATCTTTGTTTTTCTATTATCTTTGTGGTCCTCTTTTAATTTCTCGTCAACGGCATTACTCACTACCCTCTGCCTAATATAACTACCACACACCCGTTGGTTCCTACAACCTCGGGCACACTATCTATATCGAATTCCCCTATTTTTTCATCTTCATAGGAGAGGTTTTCGCAGACGTATATTTTCCGGTCTCTTATCCCTGCTTCTATCAGCGACCTGGCGATTTTAGCCGGGGTATTTCCGGGGTCGGTGAGGACGATCACCTTGGTATGGTTCCTCACCAGGTCAGTGAGCCCTTCCATACTGCGCCCGTGGATGCTGTAAAAGGCGGCGTCATGCCACGATATGGCCAGTCTGGCACAGGCCAGTTGAACTGAGCTAATGCCTGGTATAACCATCAGCTCCGGTGCCCCAAAAGACTTCCTCAGATATTCAAGGATTCCAAAGAAAGCTGGGTCTCCGGAAGCTAATACGGCTATTTCACTGTCAGGGCGTTTTTCCTTTATGAACTCGGCCATTTGGCTCAGGTTGTTCCTGATCACAAAGGTCTCCTTGGCCAGACCTGCGAAATCTCTCAGCACACGCTCCCCGCCGATAAGGATGTCAGCCCCACTGATAAGTTCAAGCGCAACAGGTGTGATATAGTCAGGGTTTCCCGGCCCTATTCCGATTACCCGGATTAAATCTGCCACTGCATTTTCCTCCCGATTTCCATCGCGTTTTCGTCCGCGGCCAAAACATCCCCAGCCATATTAAACATGACAACTCCAACCCTGAGTTCTCCAAAAATGTGTTCCATCGATCTGCGTGCCGCCTTGGCGGCAATCAGTGGTATTACATCCATGAGGTTGTTATCGCGTAGTATATCGAGGGCTCCTTCAGCAGTGTTTGCCTCCAGCAGAGCAGCAATGACGGATGGTTGGGCGCCTAAAAGGCCCGCATACGCAGCCAAGGTTTCCAGCCTGGCATCAGCTACCTTGTTATGGGTATGAAAACAGCCCGCCGCGACTTTTGTTATCTTACTGTGATGCCCCACCAGGATTACCTCCTTGATGGCCATCCTGACACAGGCGTTAAGCATATATCCAACAAAATTGCTCATCTGAACGGTGGCCTCTCCGGGAATCCCCAGCTTATCAGCAGCCCATTTCTCACCTAAGCGTCCCGGAGTGAGACAAATCGTAGAATAACCTTGGGCCTTGGCCATTTCTATCTGAGGCACCAGAGACCTCTTAAAGGCTTCTTCCGACATGGGCTCAACAATTCCGGTGGTGCCAAGTATCGAAATACCGCCCGTTATGCCAAGTTTGGGGTTGAGGGTCTTTTTGGCAACTTCGTCGCCCCGTGGGACACTGACCTCAATACTTACCCCTCCCCCCTCCGGGAGGTAACTGCTTACTGCCGCCCTAATCATCTCCCGCGGTACCGGGTTGATGGCAGGCTCCCCAACAGGAACCTGAAGTCCCGGTTTGGTTACTGTCCCCACACCTGGACCGCCATTTATTATAATATCTTGACCATAAGTTTTGACAGTCGCCACAATATCCAAGCCGTTAGTGACATCAGGGTCGTCCCCGCCGTCTTTTACAACAACCGCTTTGGCATAATCATCATAAAGGGATACTGACTTTATAGGGACTGTTATTTCCTGCCCTAGTGGATTGATAATTCTGGCAGCTTTGATTTCCTCATTTCTATACAACATGATAACTGCAGCCTGAGCTGCCGCTGCAGCACTGGCCCCGGTGGTAATGCCTGACCGCAGTTCTCCTTTACCAGTCATCATAGCCCCCTTCTCCCCTGACCACAGAAACCACCATCCTTCTGGCTTCACCAATAGTTAGGGGTATGTGGTCCAGCGAAATTTTATCTTTTTTCATCAGAATTTCTCCCAGGTGGGCCACTCGGGGGAGTCTTAGGTGGGCGTTACGGATAACTTCTTTTTTAGCAAAAACTTCACGGGGATTGCCGGTCAGCCGGATTGTTCCTTCGTATAAAATAAAGATGCGGTCGGCATACAGGGGCACCAAGTCAACATCATGGGTGGCCATAAAAATTGTTATGCCTTCCTCTTTGTTCAGCTTTACCAGAAGCTGCATAATATCCCTGACCCCGCCGGGATCGAGCCCGGCCGTAGGTTCATCAAGTATTATTACTTTAGGCTTCATGGCCAGTACACCGGCTATGGAAACCCTCTTTTTCTGTCCATAACTGAGGTAATGAATGGGCTTGCTGACCAAGTGGGGTATACCTACCATTTCAAGGGCCTCTTTTACCCGTTTGGTCACCTCGGCAGGCTGAAGCCCGAGGTTAACCGGTCCAAAAGCCACATCCTCTCCTACGGTGGGAGCAAATAACTGGTCATTAGGGTCCTGGAACACAAAACCGATTCTCCTGTACAGTTCTTCTTTGGTATACTCCTTAAAAGGCTTCCCATTTACCCTGACCTCACCGCGCTTGGGTTTAATCAATCCGGTAATAGCTTTAAAAAGCGTAGTTTTGCCGGAACCGTTTGGTCCCAAAAGTATCGCAAACTGTCCCTTGGGGATTTCCAGGTCAATCCCCTGAAGGGCGGCGGTCCCGTCACTATAAGTATAATGAACCTTTTGGGCCTCCAATATCATTTCACTTTCCCCCTAAATGCCGACAGCTAAAAGTGTAATAACTACAAAGATGCTGGATACAAGGTATTGGGTTTGAATCTGGCTCCAATCAGTTGAAGTGAAGCTGGTGGTGTTTCCGTTATAGGCTCTTGTCTGCATAGCTGAAAAGGTGCTTTCCGCCCTGTCATAGGCCCTGATAAAGACCATCCCCATCAAAGTGCAGGTAGACCTGAAAACGAGTTTCCAGCCAGCCAGGCTCCTGGGTGAAGGATATCCCAGCCTAAGGGACTGAGCCTCCCTGATCCTGGTCCCCTCATCCCAGAGTACAAAAATGTACCGGTATGTCAGCAGCAGTATTTCCACAATCACCTTGGGTACCTTAAGCCAATAAAGGGCATACCCAAGAGCCTGAATCGGGGTAGTTACACTGAGGAACAAAAGAAGAGACACGCTGGCCGCGACTCTGGCCAAGACGGTTAATCCCAGGTGAAAACCCTCACTGTAACCAACCAGGTGAAAAGACAGAACCTGAAATGTAAATAATGGCTGTTGACCCCTGAAAAAAACCATAATGGAGAAAAAAACCAATCCTAATATCATCGGAGGCACGATGCGGGCCATTATCAGCCTAGCCGGGATTTTTATGGCCAGCATGGCTGCCAATGCAAGAATGAAAACGACCAGTGATAGCCTGTAACCGGATAAAGCAATCACGGTACCAAGGGTTACCACACTAAAGACTACCTTTATCCGTGCATCCATCCTCGTGAACACGTTATTCACCTGGGCCAAGGCATCTATCATACGGTAAGATTCTTTAACCATCTAACTTCCCCGCCTTCTCAGAAAAAAGTTTTCTCCAGTAGTACCCAAATAACGTTCCGGCAGCAAATCCACCTATCGTAAAGATGAAGAGTCCCAGGTTTCCCTGTGATATGTCGATCAACGGTTCCCGAGCCTCCACTCCGGCAACCTCTTTCATCTTGCTGTCTACCAGGTCGTCTGTCCCCTGCCACTTGTCCTCCGCAAATGCTGCCACAGGGAACGTCAGGATGAAGATCAGAAGAAGGACAGTTAAAACTATTTTACGCCTCATTGCCAGCCTCCTCCCCCTTCTCTGGTCTTTCAATCAGACCAAGGTTTTGCAAAATATCAGGCCTGACCCTGGCGATGTAGCCGACCATCCCGGCTGTGACCAGCCCTTCGAGTAAGGCCAGCGGCAGCTGGGTCGGCAGAAACAGGGCAAGGAATGTTATAAACGCCTTAGTAAACGACAGTCCAATCTGAGGCATCCCTGACGCTAGCTGCATTGAGGTTGTGACATACACCGCTATATCTCCCAGGCAACCTGCAATAAATGCCGCGAATCCCAGGGAGAAACCCATTTTGCGGGAGAGCTTAAAAAACCCGTAACCGACCAGAGAACCGACAACTCCCATGGAAAAAACGTTTGCCCCCAGGGTGGTTAATCCACCGTGGGCAAAGAATAAAGCCTGCAGCAGTAGAGCAACAACCGCTAAGATTGTGCCGGCAAAGGGTCCGACTAAGATAGCGGCCATTGGGGTCCCGGCAGGATGGGAGGATGTACCCGTAATCGGTACAGGAATCGGAAGTATCGATATGAAGAACACTGCAGCGCCTATAAGGCCAAGCAGAGGTTTATACATCAAAATCTTATTCGACTGCCGGACAATATCGGATATTCCTTTGGCCACAAAAACCGACGCCATCCCATACCAGCCTATGGCATACTTTCCGGCAAGAAAACCATCTTGAATATGCATTTAATCAGATCGCCACCCTTATAAATATTTATTCCGCAGCTTGATGTTATTGGTAGGATAATTTAAGAGTATATGCTTGAGGCAAATACTTAAAATTAAACAAAAAACCCCAGTCAGGGTAGACTGAGGAGCGAATACGAATACGTATCCTTCGTCCACCTCCCTCTCAATCGAAGGTTAAAGCGGTGCACCTTAGATAGGCAGGTCTCCTGACTCTCAGTTCATCGTCCCCCGCGCCTTCCCGGGATTTAAACCCAGTGGCATAATGCGGGATTCTCACTGATACAGTGGCGGGACCGCGCTGGATTCTCACCAGACTTCCCTTTTAAACTCGTATCGAGTCACCTATCTGCGTATGTACTTGTTTTGATTAACCCTATTCTACACTATTCTGAACCTTCCTGCAACAGTACATTAGGCACTTTTTGCAAAGCCCCTGATTTTTATTATAAGTAAATATTTTCCCCTCCACCCATATATTACCTAAAGGAATACAGACAAGTAGACAGAATCCTTGTTTTTATAAATCTGACATTTTTTTTGTATAGTATCAGGTATTTAGTAATTAAACAACAAATTGGTGGAAGGAGGTGACATCAAGTTGAAAAAAAATCCGCACATTCTACTGTCTACTATACTTGTACTGGCCATGTTCGTCACTCTGACGGCCGGGCCTGCAAGCGCTTACGAAACTCAGGCAGGTACTGAGCAATTCGTTGATCTGGAAAACCACTGGGCAACCACGTCAATGAGTCAATTAGTTAAAATGGGTGTTGTCACCGGTTACGAACAAGAAGCAGCAAATTCTACCGGTGAAACCTATCTCAAATATTATATCAAACCAAATAAACTGATTACCAGGGCTGAATTTTCCACCATCCTGGCTCGTGCCCTGGGCCTGGCGAAAGCATCGGGAGCAGCCAAATTCAATGACTCTAAGGGTCATTGGGCCGAAGGATACATAAACGCCCTGTATAACAAAGACATTGTTAAGGGCTATAATGGAGGGTTGTTTAGGCCAGAAGCTGAAATAACCCGCGGAGAGATTGTGACCATGCTGGTCAAAGGCTTGAATAATAAAGAATCAGTAACAGAAAACGTCTATTTCTCTGATATTCAGGACCAATCTGGCCACTGGGCTTTTGCTGCTATCCAAAAAGCAGTTTCCATGAGTATTGTCAAAGGCTACCCTGACGGTTCCTTCGGAGCTGATGGAAAAGCCAAAAGGTCAGAGGTCATGACAATGCTTGTAAATTTCCTGAACAATGATTCAACAGATGAGAATCTTCCAGAAGATCGTAATCTGGTAGCTGCCGCAGCTCAATATCAGAGGAGTATTGAATCCATTCTCGAATCAACACCTGATCCCACAGATAAGGAAAACCCCCTGGACTGGTCCACAGCGTACCAATATGTAACCGGGGAAGAAAAGCTTGCCCTTGACGGGTTGGCGGAAGTTTTCGACTCATTGGCTGGTATCGAGATCAATTACAGCTTTGATATCCTGAAACTTAACCAGGGACAAGTTATCCATAAGAGCGACCATACTGCAGTAGTAAAACACTATGCTAAAATGAATCTTAAAGTTGGAACAGAAGAACAGTCATTGGAAGGTGACAATTATACTTACCTGATGAAAGAGAATGGTAAGTGGCTTGTTTATTCGAATCCGGAGATTGAAGGCGGGGTTTAGTTGACAGGGGCTGTCTCAAAACAGCCCCTGAATTTTTTTCATCATAAGTTTGACTGGATAGCGTGTTTCCCCAGTTCAGGCGATTAGTCCCAGACGCAAAACCGCCAATGGCAAGGCGGCTTAGGGACTGGATATGTTCAACGGCTCCAGACGTTCCCGTCTACCAAGACTAGCTTCCTCCCCATGCAAAGTCGAGGGGTG
>Ga0209347_1002273_pt1 | contig 26088 bp, 20 predicted proteins | sample AutmiccommuBRH23_FD_187382 | JGI IMG/M metagenome (GOLD analysis project Ga0209347, IMG submission 187382) | Deep subsurface microbial communities from Mt. Terri, Switzerland - Autotrophic microbial communities BRH/23 (SPAdes) (version 2) | ecosystem: Environmental > Aquatic > Deep subsurface >...
GAATACTCTCGGCCAACATCGCCAACCCAGGTATATGTTCTATGCTCGTCATATAAGGCCAGGGAATATTCGCAACTTCCTTCCCCAACTCAGTACACAGGATCGCGCCAACAATGCAAACGCTTGCACCTCCTTTTGCCCTTGCCACATAGTAGGCGATGTCCTCCTCATTGATCAGTCCCGTCCAATCACTAAATATAAAATTGCACGGGGCCATCACATATCTGTTCTTGAGCTCTGTTGATCCGATTTTTATCGATTCAAATAATTTTTCGTAAGCCATTTCTGTATCCTCCTTTGTTTTATAAACTCTGTCTCAATAATTAATTAAATTCCGAGACTCCCACTTCTATAAGTGGGTGTTCCTTGTTCTGCTTCGGTGGGGGTAGAGTCCATCCTTCGCCGCTAAGTGTCCCTTTTGGAACAGCGGCTTCGGCGATACTCTCCACAGGAGACTATCGTCACCGAAGTCTCGATGTCCAGCTTTAGCTGAACGAGTTCACTGAGACCTCCAAAGTCAGTTACACATCCTAATTTTTACCTTACTCTGCCATAAGTATAGGGTGAGCAATCATGATATCCTTAATGGGCTGTCTGTTGAGCACCTCAACACCATTGCTGGTCACAACAATCATTTCCTCCAGTTTCAATCTGCCGATCTCCGGATCAAGAGTATCCAAAGCCTCAACAGCCATAGTCATGCCTTCCTGGTAGGTTTGAGGATAATCTAATGACCAAAGCCTATTGGTTATCGGATATTCGTAGAGCCACAAGCCTATGCCGTGACCCATGTCATCACACCATACACTGTCCTCAGATGAATACCCTTTTTGTTGAGCAGATTCCCAAAGTTTTGCCACCTCTGCTGTGGTAACACCAGGCTTAATGGCATCCAAGACCCGATACAGTCGCTCATACATTCTTTTATACTTGTCCTTGATCTTATCAGTCGGGTTTTGTCCCACAACGGCATTACGGTAGAAACAGGTATTGTATCCCATGTATGTGCAGCGGACAAAGTCAACATTTATTAGATCTCCCTGCTGTACGATTTTGTCCGTGCCGTAACCAGAGGCTCCTGAACTTACAAGCGCTGACCATATGCTTTCCGCACCGGCTTTGAACATCGCTTCGTTGGCCACCGCAACTAAGTCACGATCACGAACACCAGGCTTTAAGGCTTCGTACAAAGCACTCCAACCCACTTCTGCTATAGCCACGGCCATTTTCAGACAATTAATCTCATCCCTCGTTTTAACCGCCCGTGCTTCCAGCATTGCCGGCATGGCATTGGTAATCTCCAATCCGGCCTCTTTCAAGGTCTGCCGACCGGGTTCGTCAAGGCTATCGATGCCTATTTTCTCTTTATCCAAGCCAAGTGCTTTTAATTCGTTTTTAATTTGCTCTGCAAATTTCTTTGCTGTATGCCAAGTAGCATCAGGGCCACAGGCCTGGTTCGCCCATTGAAAAGCCTGCCTGATATTTTCAGGTTTAATCCAGGGGTGCACTCCGGCAAGTGTACCGTGAGGTTCATAAAGGATAGGATCATGATCAAGACAGACTAAGGTGTATCTGGTCTGGTCGATGAAATCCAGAGCCTTGCCTCCTGTAGCATACCGAATATTTTCAGGTCGGGTAAGCAAACATACTGGCATACCGTGCTTCTTCAATGAGGCACGGGCTTTAGCGAGCCTCTCTTCCCTCATACGGCTAAAATCAATTCCTTCATTCCAATCATTCGCACTTCCTCCGAAAGTGAGCCTTGGTGCTAAATTTATCATTTGTATTCCTCCTTCAGCCGAAAAGTTATTCTCAAGAGTACAGCGGCTTCGGCAATATCCATCCTTCGCCGTAAAGCTATCTTAGTGGAATCGCAGCTTCGGCGAGAGTGTCCACCGGACACTCTCGTCACAGGAGGATATTGCCTTCTTGCCTTTCGCACAGATCACTGTTATCCATTGGAAACGTGAGCTTCTTATATCCCAGACAATTAGCTAGCAGTTTCCTGTTAAATCGAGCATCGCCAAAAGTGATTTCAGCAACTTTTGCACCATTAAAATATCGTGGCATCTCATGCTCCACTATGAGACCAGAACCTCCATTGATTTGAAGCCCAAGAAGAACAACTCGCCTGTAGGCGTCGCTTACCCAGGTTTTGGCCATAGCTGCCTCTATAGCGTAGGGTAACCCTTCGCTGATCCTCCACACGGCCTCATAGGTAATCATCTTTGAAGAATCAACATCCATCAGCATATTGGCGCAGTGATGTTGAATGGCTTGAAAGCTGCCGATGGAACGACCGAACTGTGTTCTTTCCTTAGCGTAGGCAACAGAAATCTCCAGGACCCGCTGGGCCCCGCCAACCATTTCACAGCATTTTGACACTGCAGCCCGATCCAGGATTCTTCGGACGTCATTCCACCCTTCATCTAATTTACCCAGGATGTTTTGCTTGGCTACTTTCACGTCCTTGAAGACAACCTCGCACACTCTGTCCTCGTTCAAGGCCTTCTGCACCGAACAGCTTATTCCCGGGATCTTCGCTTCAACGATAAAGATCGTAATCCCGTCTTCCGGCTTTGCCCCCTCGCTGGTCCTGGCGACACATATCAGATAATCAGCTACGTGAGCGTCGGGGACTAAGAGCTTAATACCATTCAGTATATAATCGTCCCCGGATGCGGTCGCTTTCATAGTAATTCCCTTGGCATCATATCTGGCGCTGGATTCAGTGAGTGCCAAGGTAAAGATGGACTCCCCGCTGGCTATCTTGGGTATTAAGTCCTGCTTCTGCTCCTCGTTCCCAAGCTCCATGATCGGCAAACCACCGAGAATAATCGTTGAGAAAAAAGGAGTGATCGGACGCACCCTGCCAATTTCCTCCAGCAACAATGCCAGATCCTGGAACACCATACCAGCACCGTCGTACTCTTCCGGGAATACCAATCCCATCCAACCCATCTCAGCCATTTCCTTCCAAATCTCAGGTGAATAGCCTAACTCCCCTTCATCTATCTGATCGAGCACTTCTCTGGGGAATTTCTCCGCCATAAAGGAACGAGCCGATTTCGTGAGCATTTCTTGCTCTTCTGTAAGAGTTAAATTCATTTGTATACCTCCTTTCCAATTATTTTGTCGGCAACTTCAATCCTCTGGTTGCCATGATATTTCGCTGAATCTCTGATGTCCCCGCAACTATACACCAGCGCGGACTGTCCAGAAACTCAGTCAACATACTCGTATCCATGGGAACATATTTTGACCAGTCACGTAGCTGTCCATGGAGTCCTATACTCTGTATCGCTACATTATATAAATGTAACCGTATCTCCGATGCATATAGCTTGCCAAGGGATGCTTCATAAGTGACGGGCTTCTCAGTATCCTGCATATAAGCCAACCTATAGATCAACCACCCTCCTATACGCAATTCTGTGGCGAGCTGGGCCAGTTCTTCTGAAAGCCAATCTTCGTCACAATACAACTTACCTTCACGCTTGGCCTCTGCCACATACTTAAGCAACTCATCAAATCCCGCCTGCAGGTCTCCTACTGTTCCTCCTCTTTCATAGTTCAGAGCACCCATCATGTAATCCCAGCCATGGTTAAGCTCACCCACTAAACATGACTTAGGTATTTCTACATCATCGAAAAAGACCTCGTTTGTTCTCACGCCGGCAAACGTGTACATTGGTCGGATTGTGATACCCGGTGTCTTCATATCTAGGATAAACAGGGAGATACCCTTGTGCTTAGACACGGTCAAGTCCGTTCTTACCGCAAGCCACATATAATCAGCACAATGGGCATGGCTGTTGAATACCTTTTGCCCGTTAATAATAAATTTGTCGCCACTGTCTACCGCGCGTACTTTTAGTGCTGCTACGTCAGAACCGGCATTAGGCTCCGTGTAAGCCGTCGCGAATTCGAGCTCACCGTTCGCAATCCTGCCTAAAAATTCCTTTTTCTGTTCCTCAGTTCCATAGTGCCGTATACCCGGTCCGGCAACCTCTACAAAGGTCAAAGGATAAGGCGCGGCATGATAAGACATTTCTTCACTGAGAATAAACCGTGTTACCGGTGATAATCCCCGGCCGCCATATTCCTTGGGCCAGGCTGAAGCCAGAAGGTCAGCTTCGCCCATTTTTCGAAGTAACGCACGTGAATGAGGTCCTAAGCTTTCCCCGGACTTATGTTCATGAATAACTTCTTTTGTCACTTCCTTATCTAAAAACTCGCGTACTTCTTTCTGAAAAGCTTCTTCTTCTGGTGTAAACCTGAAATCCATAGTAACTTCCTCCTCTCATTTAGTTCCTTCTTTTTTGGGGACATTATTGTCCTCAGTGGAATACCCAAGCATTTACTGGTGACATTCCTGTCCTCTGATGAATACTCAAGCTACGGCAGGTGTGTCCCCATACCTCTTTACTTTTTCAGGATGATAACTGTACAATTACCGCCGGCACCCGAAGCCATAGCCATACCCGCTTTTGCATTTGGGATTTGACGACGACCAGCCTCACCACGAAGGTGCCAGGTAACCTCCGCTAATTGCCGCATGGCGGAAGCGCCGGTAGGTTCTGAGCAGGAGAGTAAACCTCCACTTGGATTGACAGGGATATCCCCCCCGAGTTCGGTTCTCCCTTCATCAATAAGACGACCGCCTTCACCTATCGGACAAAGTCCCAACTGCTCATAGAGTATAATCTCAGAGCTTGAATCTGTATCCTGAAGCTCCACTAAGCCCAGATCCTCAGGTCCAATACCAGATATCTGATATGCTTGCTTTGATAATTTCGTTGCTACTTCCTCGTTATGGATTTTTGCACTCTGCCCCATGCCGCCAATACCACCGCCACACCTTGACGTTCCGTATTGAGCAACACCCATGCATGCTGCAGCTACTTTAACAGCCCTGCTATGGTTATATTTTCTCGCGACTTCTTCGCTGCAGAGAATGGCTGCCCCCGCTCCTTCTCCAGGGGCAGCAAACTCCAGCACCCTTAAAGGATAACAAACCATTTTTGAATTAAGGATCTGATCCAGCGACATCTCCTTCTGATACATGGCATACGGGTTCAGAGCACCGTTTTTGTGACTTTTCACCGATACCTTGGCGAGTTGTTCCTCCGTGGTCCCATATTCCGCCATATGCCTGCTTGCCCGCAGGGAAAATTCAAGAGGATTTAATGCTAAACCGCTGAGCACTTGCCACTGAGGATAAGAGGTCATGCGCATAAAACCCCTAGGCATCTTCTCTACTCCAAGCGCGATAGCAATATCACAAAGGCCCGAGGCCACCTGCTGGTATGCCATTATAAAAGCACTACTACCAGAAGCACAGCCTGTTTCCATATTGATAATTGGTAATCCTGTCATCCCAACACGTGACAGCACTCTGTGCCCTGCGCCCGTCCCACCGTGCATCGTGCCGCAGAACGCCGCCTGAACATCCGTCCAGGGCATATCTCCAGCATCCTTTAAAGCTGCTTTAACGGCTTCCTGTCCTATATCCTCAAAGCTCTTGTCGTCAAACCTGCCAAACGGGTGTACTCCTACACCAAGCACCATTACATCTCTCATGACATTACACTCCTTCAATTGATTAGCTATTCTTTCATAGCGAGCAATTTCGGCAAAAGTCTAATCCCTCGGCGATAAGTATCTTTTTAAGTATCGCCTCGGGCGATAATCTCCACCACGATAGTCTCCAGTGGAGACTATCGCCTGAGACGATACTAGATAAAATTACGAAACGCCGAGGGATACAGTATCGTACCGGAGACTTTCGTCTTCTTTTTATGTAAATGGTATTTTGACGTTTAGGCATTCAATTTGAGACAGGCCTAAACATCAAACCAATTACCTTATTGCCGTCATCATCAACAAACAAGCTGTCTACCACCAGCTGCATCTCCATACCGATTTTCAACTTCCCTGGATCGTGTTCGGTTATGTTGCACATTACCCTCACCCCATCTACTTCCACCGAACCTACCCCATATGGTATCGGACCTTTGTACCCTTCCGGCGGTGCATTATTTACGTTACTGAAGGAATATAATTTTCCTATCGTACTAAGCAGTAGCTCTTCAGCTTCGCCGCCACAGTTTGCACACCAAGGTTGCTTTGGGAAAGTGACCTCAGCACAGTTTTTGCATTTGCTCCCTATAAGGTGAGGTTCTTCCGACGGTGACTTTGGGCGAACAAACAAACCTTCTCCTACAAGAATCTCTTTACCTGAATCTTTCTTTTCCATACCGGACTCCCCTTTCTCTAATCGATGTTCGAAACACATTAATCTCCAGTGACGAAAGTGTCCGGGGGACACTTTTGCCGAACCGCAAACTTCAAAAAATGCTAATGCGGTGAGGATGATTGATGCCTCAGGCCATACCTAAGATTATGCATTTGGACCGGCGGATCCGAGGCACAATGTTCGAGTACATGTGCCAAGTGTTTGCAGTAAGTAGGAGCGCATACTACAGCTGCTTAGTCAGCCTGAAACTTACGTGAAAAAAAGATAAGGAGCAGATTGGATGATAATGGGCTGATTTGTGTATCAAAGACCAAATATAATTCACCACAAATTCTAAACACAATTATCCAATAGCTCCTAACTTGTTAAACAAGGACTTAGCGCAGGACAAGCTAACCAAAAATGGATGGAGACATCAAATTGCTTAGGAATTCTCCATTGGTGTATTAGGCCTTTATGCCATATTTTTTCCAATTCTCCCTGACTATCTTCATGGTTTCATCATCCGGGTAGGCCAGAGGAGCAAATCGCTCACCGAACCACTCGTCTGTCCTCGGCCAATCCAGGGGCTTCGTGCAATCAAATAGCAACCGGTCACCCAACTTCACTGCCTCGTGCACCGCATCCTTAGGATGTATGGAAGGATCCAAGGGGGATATCCATCCTGGAAATTTAACGATGTCCCTATCTGGATTAAGCCGATACCCTATGGCCCACATCACTTTGTTCAGATCAAAAATGTCAATATCTTGGTCAAATACAAAGACATTCTTTCCCACCATCACCGACGACATTGAACTCCATATATTGGCCGCTACCTGTTGGACTTGCCCGACATAGCTGTTGTCGATCTGTACGAACACGTTCGACCATGCAGTGCTGGGGTCGACATTGACCGCAGTGACACCCTTCATTCTTTCGTCCAGAAGATCCCGGATAGAAGCTGAGTGACCAATGGCCTCAATGTGATGATCTTCATTGATAGGCACTCCCTCCAAGGTTCCCCTTAAAATTGGATCACTTCTATGGGTGATGCAGGTCACATTAAAGACAGGGCGGGTGTGAGGAACGCTGCAGTAGTAGCCGGTATATTCCCCAAATGGTCCTTCCATCATGAAACTGGCCTTATTAGTGTCGAGATACCCTTCATAGACGATCTCCGCTGAGGCCGGTACCAGAAGATCATTGGTCTCGCACTTGACCAATTCCACCGGCTCACCCATGAGGCCGCCCATTACATCATATTCGTTCGTACCGATGCCCTGGTGAGAACACGCCACGGCTGGGAGTATGGGATTCCAGCCGACCGCCACGGCGATCGGCACATTCTCGCCCTTCTTGGCATAGCTCCGCCAGTGCAACCAGGCATGCTGACCTACGACAAAGGTGATCCCCAATTGGTTCTTGTTGTGGATCGCCCGTCGATAGAGGCCGACGTTCATCCAGTCGGAGTCGCGATCTTTGGTGACAACGCCGTCGAAGGTCCCGATATAACGGTGACCGTCCAGTTTGTGCCAGAAGGGAGCAGGGAATTGAAACATATCAACATCCGCGCCCTTGATGATGTTCTCTTTCACAGGACCTGTCTTCACGATCTTCGGTTTGATGCGTTTCTTCGATCTTTCTCGCCAGATATCGATTAGCTCCCTGTAAGGGGTGTCTTTGGTAAGACCAAGCATTAAAGCAATTCGAGAAAAGCTGGCCAAGCCTCCGGTAAAAAACTTGCGGCCAACGGTATTCTCATGTCCTTTAATGTTCTCGAACAGCAGCGCTGGTCCTCCCCTATCAAAAGTCTCCTGGGTGATGCCACCAAGCTCGAGGTTCCAGTCGACCTTTTCCTTTATAATCGCCACTTCGTTTTGTTCTTCAAGCTGCTTAATCCATTCCCTTAAATCCTTAATTGCCATGGGCTCATCTCCTTTTATTCATTTCATATAGCCTTCTTTTACAAGCGCTCGATGAGCACTGCAAATCCCATTCCTCCACCGGCGCACAGGGAGGCTATGCCCAAATTGAGATTCTCTGCCATCATTTCATAGAGAAGGGTTACGATCAGTCGAGTCCCAGTTGCGCCCACTGGGTGACCCAGAGAAATTCCGTTTCCATAAACATTTACCTTGTTCCGATCAAGTCCCAATTCTTTTTCACAAGCCAAATACTGTGCCGCAAAGGCCTCGTTGATTTCGAATCGATCAATATCACCAAGGTTTAGTTTCACCTTTTTTAGAACCCCCTGAATGGCAGGCACAGGACCGATACCCATGTAATTAGGATCCACTCCAGCAACATGGTAGCCCTTTACCAACGCAAGAGGTTTCAGATCCAATTCTTTGGCCTTATCCCGGTCCATCAGAACGAGTGCTGAGGCACCATCGTTAAGTCCACAGGCATTTCCGGCAGTAACCGTTCCATCCTTTTTAAAGGCCGCAGGGAGTTTCGACATCATCTCTACATTCGCATCCGGCCTCACGTATTCGTCCGTATTGAAAATGACAGGAGCCTTTTTACGCTGCGGGATCGGAAAAGGCGTAATCTCGGCCTTGAATTTGCCCTCCTTTGTCGCTTTCGCCGCTCGTTGATGGCTCAGGACTGCGAACTCATCCTGCTCCAGCCTGGAGATCTTAAACTGTTCGGCAAGATTTTCGGCAGTCAGGCCCATCCCTACACCAATCGTTGGTTCCTGCATGCCTTTCCAAACCAGGTCTAAGGCCTGCAAATGTTGAAGACGTTGTCCCCAGCGAGCGGTATGCATGATGTAAGGCGCATTGCTCATGCTCTCCACGCCGCCAGTCAGAACAACCTCCGATTCCTCGCATAAAATGGACTGGGTGGCTGAAATGAGCGCCTGAAGGGAAGAGCCGCAGGTGCTGTTGATGGTGAATCCGGGCACCTCCTTCGGAATTCCAGCCTTTAAGGCTGCGCTGCGGGTGATGTTCTGCTCGACAGGTGCGAAGCAACATCCGAAGATGGTCTTGTTTATCTGATCGGGCTGAACGTTTGCTCGTGCCATAACTTCTTTCATGATGTGCTCCGCTAAGTCAATAGACTGAACATCCCTCAATGCTCCGCCAAAACCTCCAACGGCAGTCCTCGCTCCGCTGACAATAACGACCTCTTTCATAATATCCACCTCGATTATTTATCTTTGAAAATGGGTTTTCTTTTCTCCATAAAGGCTGTTGCCCCTTCCCGAGAATCTTCTGTATCCCAGGTCAAGCCGGCAAGAGATGCTTCTAATTTCAATCCCTGTTCCAAAGGGATTTCCAAGCTGTAATGGACGGCCTGCATTGCTGAACTTAGTGATATGGCTCCCTTTTGACTGAACTTCCGAGCAAATCGCATCGAATCCTGCATAAGCGATTCCTTTGGAAAGATCTTGTTCACAAGACCGATACGATAAGCCTCCTGGGCGTCAATTGGTTCAGACGAAAGGACGATCTCCATTGCCCGGCCCTCTCCCACCAATCTTGGCAGTCTCTGTGTTCCTCCATATCCCGGCATAATTCCCAGTCCAACCTCCGGAAGACCAAACTTCGCATCGGGTGATGCAACGCGCATGGTACAGGCAAGAGCAAGTTCCGTCCCTCCCCCTAAGCAAATTCCGTTCACGACGGCAATCGTGGGTTTACCTATGCTTTCCATCAGCAGTGTCAGAGCCTGGCCTTTTTCCGCCACCACCTTGCCCATCAAAGCAGATAAGAGCTTAAACTCTTTAAGGTCCATGCCTGCAATGAACGCTCTTTCCCCTGACCCCGTGAACAGAACCACTTTCGTCTCAGGGTCGTCCTTTGCCCTTAGGAAAGCATGCTTAAGCTCTTCCAAAGTTTCGTAGCTGAGAGTATTCAACTTGGGCCTGTTGACGGTAATCGTGGTGACTCTTTCAACAGTCTCATATAATAAAGTTTTGTACTCCATGTCCGCCTCCCAATATCTTGTTTTAGAATTCAACCGTTCAAATCCATGGGCCTTGGATTCTTGGATTCCGACCAATCATAAAAGCCCCTCTTAGTTTTAAGTCCGAGATACCCCATTGTGACCATCTTTTTCAAAATCGGGGGAGGTGCATATCTGCTCTCCCTGTATTCCTCGAACATCACGTTCCCGGCGTTGAAGATAAGGTCCAGCCCTATGTAGTCTGCCAGCATAAGTGGACCCATTGGGTGATTGAGCCCAAGCTTCATCCCGCGGTCAATGTCCTCTATGCTTGCCACTCCATTGGCTGCGGCACGCATGGCGTCCAACATAAAGGGGGTGAAGAGCAGGTTCACGATAAAGCCAGCCTGATCCTTGGCAAGGATAACAACCTTGCCAAGGGATTTGACGAAATCAAGTGAAGTTTTTAAGAGCTCTGGCCCCACAGAGATGGTTCTCACAACCTCCACCAAAGGCATGATAGGAGCTGGCTGGAAGAAATGCATCCCTATGAACTGCTCTTTCCTGGAGGTACCCGCCGCCATTTCGGTAATGGACAAGGAAGACGTATTGCTCGCGAAAACCGTCTCTTGCTTGCAGATCTTGTCCAAGGCCTTGAACTGATCCATCTTCGCCTCCAGGTTTTCGAATATGGCTTCGATGATCAGATCACAATCAGCTAGTGGCTCCAGCGAAACCGTGCCACTAAGCCTCTTCAATATTGTCTCCGCTGATTCACGCGTAAGAGCCTGCTTTGACACCAGCTTCTCAAAAGAAGCCTTCACCCTTTCAAGGCCTTTGCTCAAGAGAGTCTCGTTCATTTCCCGAACGATGACATCATATCCTCCTTGGAGCACCACCTGGGTGATTCCCGCTCCCATGGCTCCACACCCTATAACTCCTACTTTCCTAATTTCCATCTGACACCTCGCCTTTTTTAGAAAACTCGACAGCGTCTACTATTACCACTTGCTCCAATATTTACATCACTCCTGTTTTTGTCTTGAATTTTCTGAATTCTTAACTTATTATAGGTTTACGGATAAATTATTTGAATTACCAAAAAGGTTTAAAAAAAGGTTAGCTATCAACTAACCTCAATGGTTAATGGTTAATTTTTTTTAATCTACCAATCTGTCGAAAAGACAAGCAACGCTAAAATAATTGCAGTAATTGTAGTAAAAATATTATGATTGACTAAGTTTCTATTTTGATCTATGATGGTGTAAATTACTATAAGTACAGACTATTCTGAATAATATACAATACAACAATATCCACGAGGTAAGACCCTATAATAACCAAAAAGGGGATGAAGAAAACCATGCCAGTGCTGAACGTTTGTTTATCATTTTCACAACAGATGGCGTTTCCTGAAAATTTAAGCCAGGATATTTCTACATCTCTGGAACAAACATTACCCAAATCCGGTTTTTCTGAAACTAATTTGATCATTTTTGCCGAGAGAAGGCCGTTGTCCATGTGGACAGTTAAAAATAATAGTAAAACCCGACATGTGGAAACTCACTGCGGTAACCCCAGTGCCAATGACTTGGCATTTTTCTTAACCCTGGGAGATAATAAAAAAGTAATTTCCGTTTTCCCTCCATCGCAAGGTATAGAGGCCACCGCCGAAATTTCTATTAACCAGTGTTCCGATGAACTAAAAATTGATAAAATGCTGGACCGTGGTATTTTAATCGTTTATCGAATTATTAGCATCCTCAAAGGATATATAGAAAATGATACGAATCTTATTTCCAGGACACAACAAATGCGTTTATGTCTTGAGATAGTAAGTATTTTGGTTTCCCCCCTCCCCTTGAAGAGGGCAATGCATGCAATCATGCAATTATTGGTTGATACATTTCAAATTCGTTGTGCCCTGTTTCTTATTGATAACCAAGAAAGGACCCTTATTCCGTTTGTCGGTGCCGGAGAATTTAATTCTGAAGCCAGGCACAAGTTTAAGGAATTAAATGCTCACAAGCTTTTTCCAGGTCACCTTACAGCCCTCTCCAATAATAAACCGTTAATTGTATCACCTGAAACCGTAACAAAATATTTCCCAATAGAAGTTGATAAATTCTTTAAAACCCAATGGGCAATCATGGCTCCAATAATCGCCAATGACCGTGAACTTGGAATTCTGCAGGTAGATAGAGATAAAATCATCAATCCCGAAGTGACCGAAATGATTTTTTTGGTAGCTAAAATTTGTGCTCTGATCATTGATAACAAAAATTTAGAGGAAAAAGCCAATCGTAGCGACAGAATAATTAGGAATTTAATAGATGATATGATGAACAGAACTACTATACCTAATGAAAATGTGGCATTACAGTTTTTGTCGCACAGGGAAATTGAAGTACTAAGTTCACTGACCAAGGGCTTATCTAATAAAGAAATCGCTATTCATTTGCATATATCAAATGACACTGTCAAAGCCCATATTAATAATATCTATCGAAAGTTAGACGTAAAGAAAAGAACTCAGGCAATGCTAAAAGCGGCTGAGTTCGGCATAAAATAATCCATATTAATCTATTGTTGTACGCTGTAATATGAAATCTCAGTAAACGAAATGGTATATAGTTAGTTGATTATGCGCAAAAGGCTGCCCAAATAATTTTACGAATAATATTACAAATAATCCCAACTATTCTCTAAGTAGTGGGCTAGTCATACACAGAAAAAATCATGAACCCTTCTGTGTCAAGGGATTCATGATTTTTGTTTTATAAATGTGAGTAGCTTTACTTGAAGGCTTAATGGTAGATCTCCTATCTCATCCAGCAAAATGGTCCCTTTGTCAGCTACCTCGAGAAGACCCACTTTGCCTTCCCGACCAGCCCCAGTGAAAGCTCCTTTTTCATAAGCCAAAGAGTTCAGACTCTAACTCTCCAAGCCTATATTATTTTCGCCATTTCTTGCAATTGTATTGCATTTTGGGTTAAGGACTCAATTGAAGCCGAAATTTCTTGAATAGAAGCAGATACTTCCTGGGTGCTATTTCCTAATCTTCCCAGTTCCTTAGTCATTTTAGAAATAAGTCCACGAATTCCACCAATGATTTTCCGGATATCCTTAGCTGAAGTTGCACTTGATACCGCCATAGATCGGATTTCCTGAGCTACAACGCCAAAACCACGTCCGATTTCTCCGGCCCTGGCTGCCTCAATTGAAGCATTAAGTCCCAAAAGTTTAGTAGCGCTGGCAACAGAGTCGATGTATTGTACTACTTCTTCCATCTCTTCAGCCTTGCTTTGGACTTCTTGGGAAGAGTTAGACACTGATTGACCGCCATCTGCAACCCCCTGAGCCGAAGCAGCAATATTTTCAATAGCAGCGGAAATCTGCTCAATTGAGGATACTAACGCATGTGTTGTATTTTGTAATTTTTCACTGTTCTCTAGACTTTTGGCATATCCTACCGCCCCAATTACTTTACCATTTAAGTTTCTTATTGGATAAGTGACTCCTTTAAAGGGAAAACCATATACTTCTTTAGGAACTATAGCGGCAATAATTTCATTGATAAGTATCGTTTTAGCTAGTGGATCATTCTGCGGTATTTCAGTTCCAACTTCTAAATCAATTTTCAATTTATCTCCCGGAAAGTAACCTATAAAGTGTGTTCTATTTGTCACTGAAGTCATTACATCTTCGTTAAGAATATCTTTTAGATTCTTGAAAACAACTAAATATGCATTTAAGATTTGTGCATCAATTTCTTCTTGGTTATTCAGTTTTATCATCTCCTAATCAAATTTTTTGTTCTTTTAACTTAGATGAACTCACACCTTAAATCGAAATATACTCTATCAATGCTTTTGCCAGAGCCACATTCATCTGGAATCCATTAGTACGACTCAGATTTCTCGAAGATTCAATGAAATGTCGACCGATGTCGCAAATATTATCCATAACAGCTTGATGCAAACATTGAGATTCTGACTGGGTTTCAATGCTCTACGTCAATCGTTAGCTCGTCACTATTGAATTGATGCTTCAACCATTAATCTTTGTCTTTCTCAATACTTATGGGCAGACTTTAGAACGACAAAAGGTGGCGTGAAACTTCACCAACGAATTCAATTCGATGGCGACCCCACACCTGATGAAATAACGATCACAGTAGCTCGCAAGTCTGATAATAAAAGCCAACTTGAGGCCTTGATTGTAAAATCACACTAGTTCCTCTTGATGCATTAGTCTCCGACTATGTTATTGCGGCCCTAAAATAGAACCGCAATAACACCTTACTAATCAAAGTAAAACAAAACAAAACAGTTCAACAACAAATTAAACACTACTTCCTAACAACTTCAACTCATCAAGAGCTTTGAGTATTTTCTCAGGGGTAATCGGCAAGTCTGTCATTCGCACACCTACAGCATCATAAATTGCATTAGCAATGGCTGCTGCTGTAGGAACAAGTCCTGGTTCCCCTACACCTTTTGCACCATAAGGGCCCAACGGGTCAATGCTCTCTACTTCGATAACTTGAATCGGTGGCATATCCAAAGCTGTTAGAATTTTATAATCATGAAACTGAGCATTGGCTACTTTACCATTTTTAAAGATGGTTTCTTCATTTAAAGCATACCCAATACCCTGAGCAACACCACCATACGTTTGCCCTTGAACCCCTAAAGGATTAAGAGTACGACCGGTATCATGAGCCGCTACAAAATTGAGCACCTTTACTTGTCCTGTCTCTATGTCAACTTCGACTTCGGCCATGTGTGTACCAAAAGCATAGGCTGCAGCCATATTTCCCATTATAGTCTGAGGATCTGTTATTTCGTTGGGTGGTTCATAGACTGCTTTGCCTATAACCATTTGCCCATCCCCATCATTGGTAAAATTAAAATGTCCTTTCTGAACAACCTCTACCAAGTCCATTGAACGACTAGGTTCACTCTTTACAAATACATTGCCTTTTTTTATATCCAGTTCGCTTGGGGAAGCATTCATTAATTTGGCTGCAAGTTCTAGAACTTGATTTTTGGCATCCAACGCAGCTAAAAGTGCCGAATTTCCGGCAGTAAAAGTCGTACGGCTGGCATGGCAACCCAAATCAAAGGGGGTAGAGTTCGTATCCGGTTTGTGCAAAAATACAGTTTCATAATCTACGCCAAGGGTTTCTGCTACTATTTGGGCAATGACTGTATCTGATCCCTCTCCAATATCAGTTGCCCCGCAAAATACTACTACTTTACCGAAATCATCAACTTTGACAACCGTACCTGTCCCATCAGAAAAACCTACCCCGGGAAAGCCAAACACACGGGCACCGCCGCCAACATGAATTAAGGATGCCAGCCCAATTCCTCTCTTTTTATCTCCTTGTTTTCCACGTATTTCAGACCAATTAGCTTTTTCAGCTGATCTTGTTAGACATTCTTCTAAACCACAACTTGTAATTTTCAAGCCGTTAATTGATGTAGTATTAGGTTTATTAACGTTCTTTAGGCGGAATTCAAGCGGATCCATGCCCAGTTCTTTGGCAGCCATATCCATAGACTGCTCCACCGCGAAGGTTCCTTGAGGATTACCAAAGCCGCGCATAGCACTGCCAAAGGTTTTATTAGTATAAACAGTACTGGCTTCATATTTAAGATAGGGAACGTTGTAAAGCGCTACGAAAGGATGCATTGCAATAAGCGGCACTAGAGGACCCAAGGCATTGTAAGCGCCATTATCAACAATTACTCTAGCTTCGCGTCCTACTAAAGTTCCATCCTTTTTAACGCCAGTCTTTACGTAGAAGATAAACGGATGCCTGGGATGTCCGCAGCTAAATTCTTCTTCACGGGTATAAGCTATTCGAACGGGTCGCCCGGTCGCTTTGGCCAAGAGAGCACATACTCCATCAAAAGGTTGCAAGCTAATCTTACTGCCAAAACCGCCACCTATGGCTGTCCGAATAAGGTTAATTTTTTTAGCATCCATACCTAATACAGCAGCCAACTCCATCCTAAGTCCGAACGGAAACTGGGTATCCCGCCAAAAGGTTAGGTTACCTGCATGATCATATTGAGCTACCGAACAGCGCGGTCCCATTGTAGTCGAGTTCACCAGTTGTGTAGAAAATCGACCCTCAACTATATAATCAGCTTGTTTCCAGAGCTCTTGGTCGCCAAAAACTAGCGGGAAATGAATCGAAATATTGTTTTTTACTCCCTCATGGATTTCCGGGGCATTTTCTAGCATAGCCAATTCAGGATCGAAGACAGCTGCTAATTCTTCATATTCAACTTTAATTAAGGCTAGGGCCTCAAGCGCTGTTTCCTCATCAACTGCCGCAACTGCCGCGATCTCATCCCCGATATAGCGAACTTTGGTCGCCTGCAGAATTCGCTGGTCGCCCCATTGTGGATTGAAATCACGCTCAGCACCAAACCCTACTTGAGGTACATCACGACCTGTTAGGATTGCTTTTACCCCTGGCAAGCGGGCGGCCCTACGAATATCGACATTGCGAATAAGGGCATGTGGCAAAGTACTACGCAAAATCTTGCCATGGAGCATACCCGGCAAGTAAATATCAGTTGGATATTTGACCGTACCAGTAACCTTGCTAAGGGAATCATACTTCGGAACCTCATGACCAATGACATTAAATTCTTCCTTTCGCATGCTTATTTACCCCCTTCGACAGGTACTGACAAAACTGCTTCAACGATACTGATATAACCAGTGCACCGACATAGATTACCCGTCAAAGCTGTACGCACTTCTTCTTCCGTTGGCAAAGGGTTATTATCGAGAAGTGCTTTGGAGGCCATGATCATTCCCGAAGTACAGAATCCGCATTGCACAGCACCTTTTTCCATAAAAGCTTGTTGTAGAGGGTGAAGACCCTCTTGATTTCCTAAGCCTTCAATCGTGAGCAATTCTTTACCATCGGCATCAACTGCTAAAACTAAACAAGAATTCACAGATTTTCCATCCAATATAACGATACAAGCTCCACAATCCCCACTGTCACACCCTTTATTTGTACCTGTCAGGTGTAAATCTTCTCGTATAACATCAAGCAACATTTTATGAGAAGGGACAAAGAGCTCCTTTTTATCTCCATTGACATAAAGAGTAATATTTTTCATCATAATGTTTCCCTCCTTAAATACGCTAGAATTATAACCCTAATTACTGGCCTCTTTAACTACTTTTCTTAGAGCCCTCCGTACTTGAACGCCAATCATTCTACTTCTGTATTCTGCTGAACTACGGATATCCGTTATGGGCTTGGCCTCGTTCACTGCCATTACAGATGCCTCATGAATTAATTCTTCAGTTATTTTTTGCTTAAGGAGGATCTCTTCGGCTTTTCGTATCCGGATAGGTGTTGGAGCTACTGCGCCAAGGGCTATCCTACAGGCTTGACAGACTCCCGAAGAATCCAAGGTTATTGCTACGGCGACACCAACAATGGCAATTTCCATGGCCCGACGTACACCTTGTTTTATATATACTGTTGTTGAGGAAACAGGTGAATTTGGAACTTCTACACCGGTTAACAAATCTCCGGGAGCCAGTACAGTTTGTCCCGGACCAGTAAAAAATTCTTCTAAGGGTAAATCCCAATCACCACTGGGCCCTGTGATTTTAGCCTTCGCACCTAAAACTAAAAGAGCCGGAACCGTGTCTGCCGATGGTGAAGCATTACAAATATTACCACCTAAAGTAGCCAAGTTTCTAATACTTACAGAGGCGACTTGAGCAGCAGCTTCCTTTAGTAGGGGTAGCCGCTTGGCTATGATAGGGGAATCAATAATTTCGCTTAATGTAGTTAGAGCCCCAATCGATATGCTATCACCCTTATCTTGGATCCCACTCAGTCCTATGTTTTTTAGATTAACTAATGCCGATAGTTGAATAACTCCGTCCTTCATTCTAGGGACGAGATCAGTACCTCCTGCGAAAGCCCTCGCACTACCAGCATAATTTGCTAAAACAGAGCAAGCCTCAGAAATCGACTCAGGAACATAGTAAGTTAAGCCCTTCATTAACAACCCTCCTTAAAGATAGACAGAGGGCCTACCTCAAAACATAATATCCAGCATACTTTCCATCATATTTTCGAGGTAAGCCTTGTCATTAATAATCAACCCGTACACTGCTTCGGTGGGACTGGAGACTATCATCACCGGAAGCTTTCGTCACAAGTCTCGATGTTCAACTTTAGTTCAAGTACACTTGTATAATCAAGCCCTTAGTTTACTAGTAGCTTCTTTATCGACTTGAAAAGTCAACGGATCGATGATAACTCCATAATCTTCTTTAGCAGCTTTAATCGAAACTAAGCCATCACGCACGTCTTTTGCCACTTTATCAGTGGGCCTTTCTAAAGGATTACCGAAACCTCCACCACCTGTTTCATAAATTTCGAAGATATCTCCAGTTTCTAAGTTGTAAAAAGTTTCAGCATCAACTGTGATAACTTCACCACTGGCTTTCTTAATATAAAGGACATTTAAAGCGGCGTCTTTTCCTCCCTGTAAACCATAAGGAGCTGTACCCTCTCTTACACCGCCACCAAAATTTGCCGATCTAATTCCCGGAGCATCTACCCGCCAGCGATAGATCGTGCCCATTCCTCCACGCCATTTTCCAGCACCGCAACTATCGGGTAGGTATTCATAGTCTAAGATATAATAGGGGCTAGACATCTCATGAAGTTCAGGGTCAGGGGCTCGCAAACTTCCGGAGGTTACAACGACACCCATATGGTCCCAGCCATCAAAGCCATAGGTAGCACCGCCGCCGCCTTTACACATAAAATGCAATTCGGCAAAGGGTCGACCTGTATTTGGATTAAATCCTAAAGTTGCAGGGGCACACCAACGTGCCCAACAAGCTTGCACTTGTTCCGGAATAGCCTGTGCTAAGGCCAACCATACCGTTTCAATGATTGCAGTAGCCGTTGAAATCGTTGAACCAGTTGTTGGTGCCGGGAACGTACAATTTACAACTGATCCTAACGGAGCAATTACCGTCATTGGCCGTAAGGCACCCTCATTGAAATAAAAATCCGAGTCAATCGTGGTTAAAATTGCTAAAAAACAAGATGACGCAGTGTTGGCAATGGTACTATTGACATACCCTGCAACATGCTTTTCACTTTCAGATAAGTCAAAGATCAAGGAGTCATCATTAATGGTTACTTCCACCCCAACCTTAATCATCTTCTCTTTATTAACACCGTCATGATCCATGAAACGCTCGGCAGAATATTTACCATTGGGCATCTTGGCAATTTCTTTTCTCATATGTTTTTCCGAAGCATCAAAGAGCTCATCTATGGCTGTATATAATGTTTCAGCTCCATATTTATCCAGAAGTCCTAAAAGACCTTTTTCCCCGATTTTACACGCTCCGACCTGACAACTGAGATCCCCTTCAACTATGAAACTAAGAAACACATTCTTCAGAATCATGTTCCACATATCCTCTTGATAGACACCCTTGTAATAAAGGCGTGAGGGGAGAATGCGTATACATTCTTCAAAAATACTCGTACTTAAAGGGTTATACCCTGCTACTCCACCGCCGCCGATATCAGCCTGGTGTCCCTTGGCTATTGACCAGAATTGCAATTTACCTTGCCAAAACACCGGTTTGGCAATTGTTACATCTGGCGGATGATTATTCCCTGAGTAGGGATCATTGACGATATAAACATCACCATCATTAATATCGTCCTTAAAATGCTCGGCAATTGCTTTTACTGTATAGGGCAGAGTGCCCATAAGGATAGGAATATAAGCTGTTTGAGCTACCAAACGACTTTGATTATCAAAAATTCCGGTCACAAAATCACGGGCTTCACTAAAAATAGGTGAACGTGATGTTCTCAACATTGTTTGACCAATTTCTTTGGTGATCGCATCAAAGCGATTACCTATGACAGCTACTAAGATTGGATCAATAACAGGGTGTGTCATTACACTTTCCTCCTTTACCTCTTAAGCTTTGGGTACATAACATAGTTATTGAAGTCGTCACACTTAATATTAAAATCAGGTGTCACTATGATCGTTGTTGTGGGCTGTTCAATGATCGCAGGGCCAATCACAATATTACCATTATTAAGTTTTAAACCATCGTACACCTGAACTTCTTGATATCCGCCTTCAAAATAAGCCTTGCGTTTTGTTTTTAGAGCATGGTCAGATTCGGTTCCCTGATAAGCAAATTTATTAAAATTAGGCTTGTCAACAATTCCAATAGCGGTTAAACGCAAGTTGACAACCTCCAAGGCAGCACCAGGCATTGCATATCCGTATAATTCATTATGAGTGCGATGGAAGGCCTCACCTATATGAGTCAATTCCTCTTCCAGTTTATTAGAACTCATTACTACTTCCACTTCGCTAGATTGACCAATATAACGGATGTCTGCAGCGTATTTTAGCTGGATACGATCAGAAGATACCCCTTCTTGTCCTAAAACTGCTAGAGCCTCCTTAGCCATATCGTCAAAGAACTCGGTAATTTTATCCAAGCTAGCACTCTCCATCGGAGCATGGTAAGTACGAACGTAATCGTGTTTAAGATCGGAGATAAGCATCCCCGCTGCACAGAATACTGATGATTCACGTGGCACAATAATCGAACTAATACCCAGTTCTGTAGCGATTTCCGCGGCATGAATGGGTCCTGCTCCTCCGGCAACGACTAAGGCAAATTCGCGTGGATCATGACCACGTCGTACAGAAACTTCTCGTACTCCGTCTGCCATACCCATATTAACTATCTTATAAACACCAGCTGCCGTCGCAACCGGATCCATACCGAGTTTTTGAGCTAATTCAGCCAAGACATCCTTTGTCGCCTGTACATCTAAATCTAACGTACCACCGTGGAAAAACTTGGGATCCAAGTAACCTAAGATTAAGTTAGCATCAGTAGTTGTAATGTTTTTGCCACCACGTCCATAACAAACCGGACCTGGTTCCGAACTGGCACTCTTTGGTCCTACACGTAACATACCTCCGGCATCAACCCAGGCAATACTACCTCCACCAGCTCCAATGGTATGAATATCCAACATTGGGGAAGCAATCCGGTAACCCCCGACCTGTCCTTCATTTGTTATACCAGGTTGTTTGTTTTTAATCAGGCAGATATCAAAACTAGTACCACCCATATCAACAGTGATAATGTTATCGGCCTCTTGAGATTCAGAATAAAAGATTCCCGCTGCTGGACCCGCTGCCGGACCTGATAACAGGGTATTGGAAGCGAAGCGCTTAGCGACTTCCGGTGACATTACCCCACCATTAGACTGCATTATTAATAAGGTGCCTTTGAAACCCTCATCGTTAAACCTTGCCAGAAGATTCGTCAAATACTTAAATAACGGGGGCCCAACATAAGCATTTAAAGCCGTAGTACTATTTCTTTCATAAAGCCGAACTTGAGGCAGTATCTCACTTGATAACGAAACATAAACGTCCGGCATTTCTTCCTGCAGAATCTCTTTAATACGTTGTTCATGTTCAGGATTAAAGAAAGAAAACAACAAACTTACTGCTATTGCTTCTACACCTTGCTCTATAAACAATTTGGCAGCTTGTCGTACCTCAACTTCATTCAAGGGAGTAACTTCTTGCCCAGCAAAATTCACTCTTTCTTCGACGGCCTGGACTAAGTACCTTGGCACTAACTCAGCCGGCGGAGACTGTTTAGGGCTATATTGCTTCGCCCTTAAACCGCGACGCATATTTAAGGCATCTCGAAAACCCTTTGTGGTAATAAAACCCGTATTTGCTCCATCGCCTGTCAGTGTCGCGTTAGTCGTGATCGTTGTACCATGAACGATAGTAGTTACTTGTTGTAAAAAGTCTCTAAAAGATATTTTGAGATCTTTGGCCATCAATTCTAAGCCGTTCACTACTCCTTCGGTAGGACTTTTCGGAGTGGTTAACGTTTTATACACCTTGCTTTGACCAACCTCATCAATCAGAAGAAAATCTGTAAATGTTCCACCGACATCAATCCCTACTCTATACACGAAGGTCACCTCCTGAATATTTTATTGACTCTCGGCATTCGCCGAGGAAAAACGGTTAATTACATTTTTCCGGCAGAATCCTTGTCTTTGCCAACTAATAAACCATAGGTAAATATCCAGCCTTGATAAAGGTTGCAATAATTGGCCCCACATACTCTACTTCATATCCTTGGCCTACTAAATTTTCACTAAGTCCATTGTTCTCTGCTATAAACCTACAGGCAAAAGGACTTTCATACTTAAAAATATCTGAAGTTAATTCTTGTAATTCTTGATTATTTGCCATTAAATTTTCACTTGGTCCCATCAATACAACCTTTACACTTTCAAACCACTCATTTTTTAATGAGTTTATTGCAAAAAAGAAACCTGTCAAAGCTTTTTCTTTTTCACCAGTAGCAATAATTATCAAAACTTTATTGCTCAATGAGATACCTCCTTATTTTATACTCCTTCTTCAAATAATTAAGGTAATTAGCTGGCTACTAAACCACCTCCGGAATGTAAATATATTCAAAATATTATGAATATTAATAATTAATTAGTTACATGTTAAATTTTTACATGATGTTTTCTCATAACAAATTAGTCAGAAATTCACTATGACCTTGGTTTTTTATAAATAATAGCTTTACAAGGTTCATTAACCGGGTTACCAGCTTCATCAAATTGCCTTCCAAAGGTAGATTCAAAGACATCCCAGCCCCATTCACGCGGTAAAATATCCATCCATAAGGGAGTATGAATACAATAATAAGAAATTTCTTTTTGATTAAAACTCCAAGAATGAGCTTCTTTTGTTGTGCCAATATTCATGGGATGACGTGAACAGTTGTCATTCTTTCCTTCTTTAATCATGCGTCCCCCGCTTGCGCAATAATTCATGACAAAAACAGTTTTTTCTTCATCCTGTTCTACGTAAAAATCATGACCGTGGGCACGTAAAAAAGCAGCGTAAATCTGGACTAATACGTCCGTACCTTGTTCTTTAACGGACATCAAAACAGGTTTCCAAGCTTGTTCTCCTACATATCTCCAAGCATCATCAACAGCTTCTTCACCTAATTTGTCTGCAATATAGGTTACGAGTAATCCACACATGTCTCCAACGAGATCATGTAACGGTCGACCCTCATCCCAAATTTCTTGGGCACAACGAATGGCTGTTTCCTGATCACCAGCTTTAATAGCTTCAATCGTTTTGGCCAAAGGATGTTTAGATAAATCCTCACGCAGCATAAAACCCCTCCCTTTTACTTACCTCAAAGTGCCAGGTTCTAACTTAACCTCCTTTCCTAGCCTATGAGTTGTTCTATTCTATCTAGCAATGATTAAACTGACTATTCAGACTAATATGCAATTTTTATACCAAGTCTGTAAAATATGCATTTTGTCCCTAAACAATAACTAATTCCAATTAATGTGATCCCTACCAAGGCTCATACACTCCAAGAATCCTACATAACCCCAAGAAACTTGCTGTTATTAATCATTTATTACAGTGATACATTGGAGTATCCTTTAACAAGACGTCTCAAGTGCCAGATATGACAATTTGAGGTCAAACTTTTTTCAATTAATTAGGTAAGACACTCTTAACCGTTTTTATCCAACGTACCTTTGACATATTTGGCATAATTCAAGAAACTAAAAACCCTGAAATATACAATTCCATCTTTCGATTTCTTAATATAAATAGAGAAAATAATGCTGCTCTATTGGATAAATGGTCTCTATTATCTGTTTTCGGCAGATAACATCATCCGTAAATTCCAATCACTTATCAAGGTTTACCGATAAGTAAATAGCTTAAGACTTGGATTTTCAATTGCCAATATTGGCAGAATTAATGTAATCCGCTTTATTCTGTACGAATCCTTTTGACACAAATGACAGTCTTAGTACAATCCCATTGAACAATCTCAAAATAAGAATAATTGTTAACGAATGGATTAATGAAGCTTCCGTAATAATATTTTTAAAATTTTGCCGCTTGGATTTTTGGGTAACTCAGATACAATCTCTATTACTTTTGGTTTTTTATAACTTGCAAGGCGATCCTTGCAAAAATTGATCAGTTCATCTGCCCCAACCTTTTGTTCATTTCTTAAAACAACCACGGCTTTAACCGACTCACCCCATAGTTCATCAGGTATGCCAATGACAGCTACTTCCAAGACCGCAGGGTGAGTATATAATATACTTTCAATTTCTTTAGGATAAATGTTAACTCCACCGCTAATAATTAAGTCCTTTTTACGGTCTATCACAAAAAGATATCTATCTTCATCTAAATAGCCTACATCTCCAGTAAAAAACCAGCCGTTTTTCATAACATCTTTGTTTAATTCCGGCATTTGCCAGTAACCAGAGATCACTGAATCACTTTTGATAAGTATTTCTCCTGCTTTACCGCACGGTAAATCATTCCCTAAATCATCCACTATCCTGATTTCTGCCCCTATAGCTTCCCGACCTGCGGATAATAAACGTTTTTGCTGAACTTCATTACCCTCCAGGATATGATCATTACTAACCAAAAAGGTTGCCTCTAAAGTCTCTGTTAAGCCATAGCCCTGGGTAAAACCACAACCAATTTGACGGATGGCCTTTTCTAAAATGGTACCGGGCATAGGCCCGCCTCCATAAAAGATTAGGCGCAAACTACTTAGGTCATAATCAGAAAACCTTGGAAAGTTAAGAACCATATTTAACATGGTTGGAATTAATAAGCAAACACTTATTTTTTCCTTAATAATTGTAGTTAAAAATTCTTCAACCCTAAAATGTTTTTGAATAACTTGGGTACACCCCATTAGAGTATAAGTAACACTCATGAAAACCGCTCCCATATGATAAAGCGGAGTAACAATATAGTTTTTATCTTGCAGACTACTCTGATCGGCATACATTTGGTTAAAACTATTGCTTATTAAATTACGATGGGAAACCAAAGCTCCTTTTGGTAAGCCAGTTGTTCCGCTAGTATAAAAAATCGCAAAGGGATCTGTTTCCGCTACCTCAACTTGAGGTTCGTTTGCTGGAAACTGTTTTATTAATTTTTCATAATTAATTCCTTCAATAGAAATAGTAGAGTCTTCAATTTGGATAATCTCTTGAGGCCAACCACATTGTTCTTTGACTTCATGCAATAAAGGAATATAGTCACTAGCGGCAAAAATTAACTTTGGCTGTGCATTCTCTAGTAAGATTCTTAATTCTTCTGCCCGCAATTTATAGTTAAGCGGGACGTTAATCACGCCAATTTTGGCACAAGCCCAATAAATCTCCCAATTCTGTAAACCGTTTTCCATCAAGATTCCTACTCGGTCACCACGGCCCAAGTTCTTACTCAACATGGCCTGTGCCAAAGAGTTCACTCGATCATTGACCTCACACCAAGTCCGCCCCTGTCCGTTGAACACTAATGCCTGTTTATTAGGAAAACGCAAACTATTTTTCCTTGGTATATCTCCTATGTTCATAGTTAACTGACCTCCTCTAATTTTTCATTTTTCCCCTAATCTGAATAGTCAGATTTATCAGGTTGAATGTAGCCAATTCAAATAATTAAAAGTTAACAACTCCAACTCTTTCTATGAATTTTATTATATCTCAGAATAGCATATAGCTCCATTAGAGGCTTACGGCTCTAATATATGCTTTCAGCAGATACCAGCAGCCGTAATTCCAATAACTTGCCAAAATTTACAGTTATGTTTATACTCGCGTAGTCAATTTTCAATTGCCAATATTGGCAAAACTAATGTAACAATTCTTTAGCAATAACAATCCGTTGAATCTGGTTAGTACCTTCATAAATTTGCATGATCTTAGCATCACGCATATACTTTTCTACTGGATAATCCCTTGTATAGCCATAACCCCC
>Ga0209347_1002274_pt1 | contig 26074 bp, 17 predicted proteins | sample AutmiccommuBRH23_FD_187382 | JGI IMG/M metagenome (GOLD analysis project Ga0209347, IMG submission 187382) | Deep subsurface microbial communities from Mt. Terri, Switzerland - Autotrophic microbial communities BRH/23 (SPAdes) (version 2) | ecosystem: Environmental > Aquatic > Deep subsurface >...
ATCGAGTAACGGTATGCGAGCCTTTTCTATATTCTGATTTCATTCATCTAAAATATAAATTTTTTCGTAATACTAAAGTCCTGCACTTAAAGTGCAGGGTTTAAATCCCCTTTCTGTGACCAATAATTTGCAACTCATAGAAAATGATAATTACAACTTAAAGACTATTAGTGTTATTCTTAACAGTAAATTAATTAATTTTTGTTATGATACTAAATTTAAATCTTTAAAAAAACTGTTTCCAAAAATTCCAATACAAAATTTAAAATTATTACCTATTCCAGCTTTTAATACAATCAATCAAAATGCATTATTAAATTCTGCTCAAATTATTCTAAATACAAATATTAACTTACTAGAAGTTTCTCAAAAATTCCAAAGAGCATTAGAAAGAGAATTCTTCGACAAGGGGTTTAAACCCCTTGCCAATGTTGCAAACTCATTATCTAAAAAACTGCAAGATTGGTATTTACTTTCCTTTGGAGATTTTATTAAAGAGTTAGAAAAGAAAAAAGTTAAACTTTCCTTGTCCCAAAAAGCAGAATGGGAAGATTACTTTTTACAGGAAAGCAAAAAAGCCTTAGAACTTAAAAATAACATAGATACTACAGATAAAGAAATTGATGCTATGGTTTATGAATTGTATGGATTAACAAAGGAAGAAATTGAGATAGTAGAAAATACCAATTCTTAAAATATTTTTTAACGATTCACCTGCGCCAAATTCAAATAAAAAAGGAAGTGAACAAATTTAGATTGTTGAGAAGCGTTAATTCAATAAGTAAATTAAAATAACAAAAAAGCGCTACAATTACTTGTAACGCTTTTTTTTGCTCCTCCTATTACTCGAAGTTGCAACCGAATTTTTGTAAAATTTCGGTTTAAACAGGTGAACCAATGTCTTTAAACCTAAATAAATTGTTGAAAGCACTCCACTTTTTACTGATGATTTAAATTTATTAATTAGGTACAGAAACAAGCTCAGGATAAATTACATACTGTTGGAGATGTGGACGTTTTTCTATATCACAGCATTAAAGTTGAGCACTATATATTATTTTAAGTTTTTTACTAATTTAATTATAAAAAAAATATTTTGAAATTTGTTTACAAAAAAATATTTACTTTTGTGAAGATGTTTAAAAGGAAACTCTCCATACTATTTCTTTTTACAGCTTGTTTTCTTTTATTAGGACAGGGCTGGTTTCTGCATACCCATATTGAAGCACATCATCACGATGGAGCACATCACCACCATCAAGAGGGGGATTTGGATAACAATAGTTCGCCTTTCTTATTGTCACATCTCAATCATACTTCAGACAATCATTTACATAGTCATATTGGAGATGTTGTTACTATTGTTAAAAAAGTTTCTAATCAACCAATTGTTCTAAACACCAATTTATCTTATTCAAATGCTATAAAATTACCTATTAAAAAAGAATTGGTTTGGAACAAAGAACCGTTCATTTTTATTTCTCCACATATAGGCTCTTTACAATTTCGTGGACCTCCCACACTTTCTATCTAAACTATTCAAAAATTGAATAACAGAACACTTATTGCCTTTTTTGGGCATTAAGTTATTTTCATATATACTAATTTCTAAAAACAAAATCAATGAAAAAATTATTGCTTTCAATCGCAGTTGCAGGAATGCTATTAACTGCCTGTAACGGTAAGAAAACCGAAGCGCAAGGTCAAGATGGCGTACATCAACACGCAGACGGTGAAGAACATTCTGATCACGAAACTGATACCGTTGTCCAAGAAGAATTTACTGTTGGGAAAGACAGTGTAGGTCCGCAAGAAGTACACGATCACACGACCGGAGAAAAACACGAACATTAATCTATTTAGATGCCTGTGATTCTTGAAATTACAGGCATCAAATTAATCTTTATCCTATATGAAAATAATTACGAAATCGAAAGTTCGCCTTTTAGGCTCATTTCAAAAAATAATGTTACTTGGGATATTATTTATCGCATTTGCAAGTTGCAACAAAAAAGCGGAAACAAAAGAAGGCTCGGCCTTAGAACCATTGGCTTACACACTCTATACCGAAAATTCGGAATTGTTTGTTGAATTTAAACCTTTGGTGGTAGGCGAAATTTCAAGGTTTGCTGCGCACTTCACTATTTTGGGTGAAAATTTTAAAGCATTGACCGATGCTACAATTACTGTCAGTTTGATTGTTGGAGACCAAGGCATCAAGAATTCTGTTGCTACACCAAGTTCACCCGGAATTTTTCGTTTGGCTTTAAGTCCAACAACGGCAGGCACAGGAACTTTGGTATTTGATATTCAAACCAAAAACTTTACAGATAAAATAACCATTGAGAATGTGGTGGTTTATCCGGATACGAAAACGGCTTTGGCACAACCACCTGAAGAAGCGGAAAGTGGGGCTATTTCTTATTTGAAAGAGCAAGCCTGGAAAGTGGAATTTGCCAATCAAGCAGTGAAAAAACAATCCTTTAATGATGTTATCAAAACCAGCGGGCAAATTCTTTCTGCGCCAGGTGATGAAATGATTGTAACTGCCAAAGCAAGCGGTGTTGTTGCGTTTTCGGGCAAAAATACGATTGTGGGTTCTGCCGTAAATTCAGGCAATTCCCTTTTTACCATCAGTGGCGGCGATATGACTGAAAGCAATATTGATGCTTCCGTAAAAGAAAACAAAGCCAATTATTTAAAAGCCAAAGCGGACTATGAGCGTTCTAAATCGCTGGTTGCTGATAAAATTGTTTCTGAAAGAGACCATCAACAAGTAAAATTACAATTTGAAAATGCACAAACTGCCTATGCCACTGTTTCCAAAAATTATGGTTCTAAAGGTCTAAATGTGCTTGCTCCAATGTCGGGTTTTGTTAAAAATGTACTGGTAACCGAAGGGCAATATGTGCCATCTGGAACGCCCTTGGCGACGATTTCAAAAAACAAGAAGTTGATTGTGCAAGCCAATGTATCCCAGAACTACTTTAGCAGATTGTCGGACATTACCTCCGCCAATTTTAAAACACCTCAAAGTGATGTTGTTTATAACACCACTGCCCTGAACGGAAGAATTGTTTCTTATGGCAAAAGTGCTTCTGCTGCCACGCCATTTATTCCTGTCACTTTTGAAATTGACAATGAAGGTCAATTGGTTTCGGGTTCAATCGTTGAGATTTATCTAAAATCTTCAGCGATTGCAGATGCTTTGGTAGTTCCGGTTTCCGCACTTATTGAAGAACAAGGTATTTTCTATGTGTATGTGCAAACCGGTGGCGAAAGTTTCCAAAAGAGAGAAGTGAAATTAGGCGGCAGTGATGGCTTAAATGTACAGGTTTTATCAGGTATTTCTGAAAACGAAAGGGTGGTTACCAAAGGAGGTTACCAAATCAAATTATCAAGTGCATCAGGCGCATTGCCTGCTCACGGACACGAACATTAGAAATGTTGAATTTTAAATGTTGAATTTTAAATTAATGACATGAAAAAAGAAAACATCATAGTTACAAAATCTTTTGATTTTGCATTAACGATAATTGAACTTTACAAACAAATGATTGAGCAAAAAGAATTTGTTCTTTCAAAGCAATTATTGCGAAGTGGTACAAGTATAGGTGCAAATTCAACATTTAACATTCAAAATACAAAATTTAATAAATGCTCAATAAAATAATTAAATTTTCGCTGCAAAATCGATTTTTTGTAATGATCGCATCGGTTTTGTTACTGATTTTTGGTAGCGTTATCGCTTCCAAAATGGAAGTCGATGTGTTTCCGGATTTAACGGCTCCTACGGTGGTTGTGCTTACTGAAGCGCACGGAATGGCTCCTGAAGAAGTGGAAAAACTGGTTACATTTCCCATTGAAACTTCTGTAAATGGCGCGACTAACGTAAGACGTGTTCGTTCTTCCTCTTCCGCAGGTATTTCTATTGTATGGGTTGAATTTGAATGGAACACTGACATTTACAAAGCACGACAAATTGTTAGTGAAAAAATCACGGCAGTTACCGATAAATTACCGCAAGGTGTTGGCAATCCCACAATGGGGCCACAATCTTCCATTATGGGAGAAATAATGCTGGTGAGTGTTACGGCAGACAAAACTTCCCAGATTGATTTAAGAACTATTGCCGACTGGACTATTCGACCAAGGTTATTAGCCACAGGCGGTGTATCACAAGTAGTTGTTATTGGCGGAGAATACAAGCAATACCAGATATTGGCTTCTCCCCAAAAAATGAATTACTACAATGTTTCTTTGTCCGAATTATTAAAAGCCAGTGAAGAAGCCAATGGCAATTCATCGGGAGGTTTTATGAACGAATACAGCAACGAATATATCGTTAAAGGTATTGGCAGAACAAATGATATTGAAGCTTTGGGGAAATCTGTCATAAAAATGCAACAAGGAAATCCCATCAAAATAGAAGATGTTGCCGAAATAAAAATTGGTGCAGCTTTAAAAATTGGTGACGGCTCTTTGAATGGGGAGCCTGCTGTAATTATGACCGTAATGAAGCAACCCGCAACCAATACGTTGGAACTCACCAAAACTATTGATGCTGCCATTGCCGACATTCAAAAGAACCTGCCCAAAGACGTCCAAATTAATACCAAAATATTCCGACAGTCCGATTTTATCAATGCTTCCATCAGTAACATTCAAAAAACTTTGTTGGAAGGAACTGCTTTTGTCATCATAATCCTATTCTTATTCCTGATGAATTGGAGGGCTACTTTTATTTCAATGCTGGCAATTCCAATTTCATTAATTGTGGCAATAATTACTTTAAAATGGCTTGGTTTTACTATCAACACTATGAGTTTGGGAGGAATGGCCATTGCCATTGGAGATTTGGTGGATGATGCCATTATAGATGTGGAAAATGTTTTTAAACGACTCAAGGAAAATGCGCTCAAACCAAAAGCGGAACAAAAAGACAAAATGACGGTGATTTTTGATGGATCCTTTGAAATCAGAAGTTCGGTTATTAATGCGACTTTTATTATCATCGTGGCGTTTTTACCCTTATTCTTTTTATCGGGAATGGAAGGAAAATTGTTAGCGCCGCTTGGGATTGCTTTTATTGTAGCGTTGTTTGCTTCTTTAATAGTTTCCATCACGCTAACACCAGTATTGGCCAGTTATTTATTGACGAACGACAAAATGCTTTTAAAACAGCATAAGGAAAGTTGGTTGGTGGAACGCCTCCAAAGCGTGTATTCCAGTGCTTTGAATCGTGCAATGGAAATGAAAAAAATAGTACTTTTCATTGCAGGGGGATTGTTTTTAATTGCTTTATTGGCATTAAGTCAATTGGGAAGAAGCTTTTTGCCTGAATTCAACGAAGGTTCGTTGGTGGTCAGTGCTGTTAGTTTGCCCGGAATATCGCTGGAAGAAAGCAACAAGATAGGCAAGCAGGTTGAAAAAGCATTGCTCTCTGTGCCAGAAATAAAAATCACCACACGACGCACAGGAAGAGCCGAACTCGATGAACACGCACAAGGTGTAAATGCTGCCGAAATTGATGCTCCTTTCACTTTAGATGAAAGAAATCGGGAAGAATTTATGGCAGATGTTCGTGAGAAATTGGCAGGAATTACAGGAGTCAGTATCACCATCGGACAACCCATAGGACACCGAATTGACCATATGCTCTCGGGAACACGCGCCAATATCGCCATTAAGATTTTTGGGAATGATTTGAATAAACTCTTTACGCTATCCAACGAAATCAGAAATGAAATCCAGAATATTGAAGGATTGGTTGATTTAAGTGTGGAGCAACAAGTGGAAATTCCGCAAATTCAGATCAAGGCCAAACGTGCTGTATTAAACCAATACGGAATTACCATTGGACAGTTTAATGAGTTTGTTGATGTAGCCTTTGCAGGAGAAAAGGTTTCGGAAATTTATGAAGGCAACAAAACTTTTGATTTGATGGTTCGTTTTGATGATGCCAACAAAGGTAAAATAGAGCATATCAAAAATGCGATGATTGACACCTATGACGGCAAAAAAATCCCGTTGTATTATGTCGCTGATATTGTAAGTGCCTCTGGTCCCAACACCATTAACCGCGAGAATGTGCAACGTAAAACCGTTGTTTCTGCCAATGTAACAGGTCGTGACCAAAAAAGTGTGGTGGCTGATATACAGAAAATCATCAATGAAAAAATTAAATTGCCAGAAGATTATCATATCGAATATGGCGGACAATTTGAAGCCGAAGCTGAAGCTTCCAGTACCTTGTTGCTGACTTCGCTTATATCGCTGTTGCTAATTTTCCTTATTCTATATCAGGAATTCAAAAAGGTAAAAACCGCTTCCATCATTTTGTTAAACCTGCCGCTGGCTTTAATAGGCGGTGTGTTCAGCATTTATTTCACCAGTGGTATTTTGAGTATTCCGGCCATTATTGGATTCATCACATTGTTTGGTGTTGCCACGAGAAACGGAATTTTGTTGGTTTCCCATTATGAAACACTGGAAAAAGAAGGATTGTCGCTTTATGATACGGTTATTCAGGGTTCAAAAGACCGATTAAGCCCTATTTTGATGACGGCTTTAACCGCAGGTTTGGCTTTAATTCCTTTGGCACTGGCCAGCGATTTACCGGGTAACGAAATTCAAAGTCCGATGGCAAAAGTGATTTTAGGAGGTCTGTTGACTTCGACATTATTGAACATATTTATTGTTCCAGTGGTGTATTATTTATCTAATCGAAAAAAAATAACAAATGAAAAATAGCCTATTCTTATTTTTAGCAATTTTATCTTTTAGTTTGGGGTATTCTCAATCCAATATGGATGCAATTTTAGCCGAGATTGCCAAAAACAACAAGACGATACAAGCCAATAAGCAGTATTGGAGCGCACAAAAGGTACAGTATCAAACAGGTAATTCTTTATATAATCCAACAATTGAATACGATTATTTAAAAGGAAGCCCTGCCGATGCCGGAAACCAAACGGATATTGTTGTGACCCAATCATTTGATTTCCCCACTGTTTACGGAAAGAAAAACCAATTGGCCAACCAACAAATATTGCAAGCAGATTTGTACCTTCAAGCTGCCAATCAGGCGTTGCTCTTGGAAGCAAAAATGATTTGTATTGAATTGGTTTACAGAAATAAATTACAAATTCCGTTGGCTAAAAGAAAAGAGGATACCGAAAAATGGCTGGGTCAATTTAACAAGAAACTGGAAACCGGTGACGGAACCATTTTGGATGTTAATAAAGCCGAAATACAATTGTTGGAAATTAAGAAACAGTTTCTGGAAAATGCTTCTTTTATTGCGAAACTCAACGAACAACTTACGAGTTTAAACGGAGGAACAGCCATTACTTTTAAGGATGATGCTTATTTTGATGTTCCGGTGATTGCAGATTTTGACACTTTAGAAAAAGAAATTAAAGCGCAAGATTACCTCAGAAAAACGTTGGAGCAGGATAAGGTTATTGCCCAAAAACAAATAGAAGTCAGCAAAGCAATGGCCTTGCCAAAAATGGAAGTCGGGTATCATTATCAGGGTATTTTAGGCCAAACCTACAACGGATTTCACACCGGAATTTCATTGCCATTATGGGAAAGTAAAAACAGGGTGAAATTTGAAAAAGCGAAAATGACTTTTGCAGAAATTGCATTGGCTGACCATACGAATGATCATTATTATGAAATAAAACAGCTTTATGGCCGCTATGAAAGTTTGAAAAGCATATTGGGAGACTACGAAAAAGTAAACAAGTCGGCTGACCCCATTAAATTGTTAGACAAAGCACTTTCGGCAGGACAAATTTCGGTACTGGAATATTTTGTGGAAATGAACTATTATAACACTACTTTCAACTCTTATTTAGAGATTGAAAAAGAATATTATGAAGTTGTTGCCACTTTGCTGAAGTATCAATTATAACCTGTAAATTCAGTTAAAACACCCCTTATTTCTTATGGATTTAAGGGGTGTTTTTTTATAATTATTTGGTTTTAGGTTTTTATTTCTTGTTATAGTGTAACATCCCCACTTGTAAGACAATACTAAAATAGACTTTATTAATCTTTCCCTTTATTTAAGGATATCGACAAAAACCTTACTCAAATCTTGTGCAAAAAAAAGATTTCAAAACTAAATGTCTTGAAACCCTTAATAAAATATTTAAAACAAAAAACGCCTAAAACACTAATGTTCTAGACGCTTGTTTGCTCCTCCTCTTGGGCTCGAACCAAGGACCCTCTGATTAACAGTCAGATGCTCTAACCAACTGAGCTAAGGAGGAATTTATCCGCTTTTGCGAGTGCAAATATACAAGGTTTTCTGCTTTTTGCAAGAAATTATCTAAAAAAATTCTTCTTTTTAAATTCTTTGCTTTTATTTAATAGCAACTTATTGTAAATCAACTTAAAGCAATGCACAATAATCAATAGTTATTTTAATGGTTTCCTATAATATTCCACAAAAAAGCATATAAAAAACCATATTTTTAACAGGTTTGACCAAATATTACCAATAATATAATAATTGTAAAATAACCACAATTAAAATGGTGGTTTTGGTAAAAGTTGTATTTTTGCCCTATCAATTAAAACATTGACTACTAACAACACTATGGATAAATTTTCATTTTTAAATGCGGTCCACACTGGCTTTATAGCCGATTTGTACGACCAGTATTTGATTAATCCTGATGCTATAGAACCAAGCTGGAGAAGTTTTTTTCAAGGATATGACTTTGCCAACGAAAAATATTCAATCACAGACACAGAAGAAAACACAGTCTTCGAAGTTCCGGAAAATGTACTGAAGGAATTTAAAGTTCTCGACCTGATTAATGGTTACAGAACTCGCGGACATTTGTTCACAAAAACGAATCCAGTTCGCGAACGCCGAAAATATATGCCTACGCTGGCAATAGAAAATTTCGGACTTTCTGAAAATGATTTAGATATTGTTTTTGATGCCGGTCAAATTATCGGCACCGGAAAAGCAACTTTGCGTGAAATAGTAAAACATTTAGAAACTGTTTATTGTGATGCTATTGGGGTTGAATACATGTATATTCGAAATCCGGAAGAAATAAAATGGATTCAAAAACAACTGAATACCAACGCGAATCATCCCAACTACACGCCCGAAACTAAAAAATATGTTTTACAAAAGCTGAATCAGGCGGTGACTTTTGAAAACTTTTTGCAAACCAAATATGTGGGCCAAAAGCGTTTTTCATTAGAGGGCGGCGAAACTTTAATTCCGGCTATTGGCGCGGTGATTCGGCTTGCAGCAGAAAATTTTGGCGTTAAGGAATTTGTTTTGGGAATGGCACACAGAGGGCGTTTAAACACGCTTATAAATATTTTCAGAAAACCGATCCGTGATTTATTCAGCGAATTTGAAGGCAAAGATTTTGAAGATGAAGACATTGATGGCGATGTTAAATACCATTTGGGATTAACAACGCGAAAAACCTTAAAAACCGGTACCGAACTTACCATGAATTTGGTTCCGAATCCTTCACATTTGGAAACTGTTGGGCCCGTAGTGCAAGGGATTTCCCGCGCAAAAATAGACAAAGATTACAACGGAGACGATTCAAAATTACTTCCGATTATTGTTCACGGTGATGCCGCAATCGCAGCGCAAGGCGTTGTTTATGAAGTGATACAAATGAGCCAATTGGCTGGTTATTCAACTGGCGGAACCATTCATATTGTGGTGAACAACCAAATTGGTTTTACCACAAATTATTTGGATGCGCGTTCCAGCACCTATTGTACAGATGTTGCAAAAATAACTTTGTCGCCTGTATTGCACGTAAATGCCGATGATGTGGAAGCTGTTACCCACGCCATAGAAATTGCCATGAATTTTAGAATGCAGTTCAAAAGAGATATTTTTATTGATTTGCTCGGTTACCGAAAATACGGACATAACGAAGGTGATGAGCCTCGTTTTACACAGCCAAAATTATACAAAGCCATTTCAAAACACCCAAATCCGAGAGATATTTATGCTCAAAAACTGATTGCCGAAGGTGTTATTGATGATGCGTATTTAAATAAAATTATTGCCGAATTTAAAGACTTGCTGGAAGAAGAATACCTGCATTCAAAAGAGGTTGAAACCTCAAAAGTAAGAGAATTTATGCAAGAAACCTGGGTAGATTTTACCCGAAGAGGTTTGGAAGCGATGTTAATTTCTGAAAAAACCGCTTATCCAAAATCGAAACTGAAAGACATCGCCAAAATTGTTTCAACCGTTCCGAAAGGCATTAAATTTTTGAGAAAAGCTGAAAAGATTTTACAAGACAGGCATCAGATGGTTTTTGAAAATGATCGGATAGATTGGGGAATGGGCGAAACATTGGCCTATGGAACCTTGCTTCAGGAAGGATTCGATATTCGTATTTCCGGCCAGGATGTGGAACGCGGAACATTTAGCCACCGTCACGCTATTTTACGTGATGAAATTTCTGAAGAACGCATCAATTTGCTAAATATGATTGGTGAAAATCAAGGAAAAATGAACATCTACAATTCCCTTTTGTCTGAATATGGCGTACTTGGTTTTGATTATGGTTATGCTATGGCAAATCCCAACACCTTGACCATTTGGGAAGCGCAGTTCGGAGATTTTGCGAATGGCGCCCAAATTATTTTCGACCAATATATGTCGGCCGCCGAAGACAAATGGAAATTGCAAAACGGAATTGTGATATTGTTGCCTCATGGTTATGAAGGACAAGGCTCTGAACATTCATCGGCGCGTATGGAACGTTTTCTGCAATTATGCGCCATAGACAATATGATTTTGGCCGATTGCACAACGCCCGCAAATTTTTTCCATCTGTTGCGCCGTCAAATGAAACGCGATTACCGCAAACCGCTTATTGTGTTTACGCCTAAAAGTTTGCTTCGCCATCCGGCCGCCACTTCTTCATTGGATGAATTTTCCAAAGGAAGTTTTCAGGAGGTGATTGATGATACAATCGACAAAAAAAATGTGACCAAATTGGTGTTTTGCACCGGTAAATTTTATTACGATTTATTGGCCGAACGCAGTTCATTAGAAAGAAATGATGTTGCATTGGTAAGAATTGAACAACTTTTTCCATTACATCTGGAAAAATTACAACAGGTAATCGACAGTTATCCAAATGTTGAAAAATACGTTTGGGCACAAGAAGAACCAGAAAATATGGGCGCTTGGAGTTTTATGCTGCAACGTTTCAGACTGGTAAATCTGGAAGTGGCATCACAAGCTTTTCACGCAGTTCCCGCAGCAGGTTCTTCGGCAAGATTTAAACGAAGACACCAACGTGTGATTGATAAAGTTTTTGAAAATAACAAATAAAATAATCATTAAGTTCTTTTCTTCGGAAGAGATTTAAGGCAGAAAAAAGATAAAAAAATTAAAGAGATGATTTTAGAAATGAAAGTTCCCTCTCCGGGAGAATCTATCACAGAAGTAGAAATTGCAGCTTGGCTTGTAAAAAATGGCGATTATGTTGAAAAAGACCAGCCAATTGCCGAAGTGGATTCCGATAAAGCAACCCTTGAATTGCCTGCGGAAGAAAGCGGCATTATTACACTTAAAGCCGAAGAAGGCGATACAGTAAAAGTTGGTTCTGTTGTTTGTTTAATCGATTTAGACGGCAAAAAACCTGTTGGCGATGAAAAAGCAGCTGGCAGTGAAAAGGCTTCAGAAAAGATTGAAGAAAAGCAAGTTGAAAAACCTGTTGCTTCAAGCTTGCCTGCCGGTCAGGCAGGTGTTGTTGAAAAAACGTACGCAAGCGGCGCAGCGTCACCTGCAGCAAAGAAAATATTGACTGAAAAAGGAATTGCTTCTTCGGAAATCATTGGAACAGGGAAAGATGGCAGAATCACAAAAGACGATGCCATAAACGCTGTACCAAGTATGGGAACGCCAGCAGGCGGTTCACGAAGCAGTGAGCGCACAAAACTTTCTATGCTTCGCAGAAAAGTGGCCGAACGTTTGGTTGCCGTTAAAAATGAAACTGCCATGCTAACCACTTTTAATGAAGTGGATATGAAACCTATTTTTGACTTGAGAAACGACTTTAAAGATGCATTTAAAGAGAAACACAATGTTGGCTTAGGATTTATGAGTTTCTTTACTTTGGCGGTTGTAAGAGCTTTAAAATTGTTTCCCGACGTGAATTCTATGTTGGATGGCGATTATAAAATTTTACACGATTTTGTGGATATTTCTATTGCGGTTTCAGGTCCGAAAGGATTGATGGTTCCGGTCATCAGAAATGCAGAAAACCTTTCTTTCAGGGGCGTGGAAAACGAAGTAAAACGTTTGGCTTTAAGAGCAAGGGACGGACAAATAACGGTTGATGAAATGACCGGCGGCACATTTACCATTACCAACGGCGGTGTTTTTGGTTCTATGTTGTCAACGCCAATCATAAATCCGCCTCAAAGCGGAATTTTAGGAATGCACAATATTGTTGAAAGACCGGTAGCCGTTAAAGGCGAAGTGGTCATCAGGCCAATAATGTTTGTAGCCTTGTCGTACGACCACAGGGTTATTGACGGAAAAGAATCTGTTGGATTCTTGGTTGCCGTTAAAGAAGCACTTGAAAATCCAGTGGAAATCTTAATGGATAACAATCCTAAAAAAGCGTTGGAATTATAAAATTCTAAAATATTGATTATCAAAAAACCGAGCAAAAGACTCGGTTTTTTTTATATTTTGATTGACGATTTTATTAACTTTAAGTTTAAAAAAAAACATTTAAAATTTAAAATTAATATTTAAACACCAATTTTTTTAAGTACAAACTTTTCTTTTCATAATTAATGATGGCTTTTCCCTTTTCTAAAATGTCGGCACCTATAATGCCGTCAACAGCTTCTGCATGATGTTCTGTTAATGCTGTGTTTACGTGGGTTAAATCGAGTAACACCACTGTGAAATTTTGGTATTTCCACTGGCTAATTTCAATATTGTTTTTAGACGAAATTTTTGTTTCCATGCCTATGGCTCCTGCACCGGCAGCTTTTGTGTCGGAATCTTTCACTTCTAATTTAAATTTTTTGGCCAAATTGATGTCTATACAAGAATTTGAAGCGCCGGTATCTAAAATAAAACGGCCTTTTACATTGTTTAATTTTGCTTTAAGTTCAAAATGATTGGTGTTGATCTTTTTGAGTTTTATTTTGGCGTATCCTTTACGTAAAAGAATATTGTTAAATTCCATTTATTGTGTATTTAGGACAAATTTACCGTTTTTTTATAAGAAAATACACTTTTGAAATTGAAGCAAAAAAAATACTACCTCAAATGAAAGCAGTATTTTTTATATAATTTTGAAAAATTAATTACTCAACTTTAAATGCAATTGGCAAACTGTATTTCACGCCTACTGCACGTCCGCGTTGTTTTCCCGGAATCATTTTAGGCAATGATTGCACAACTCTAATCGCTTCAGTTTCCAATCTTTTGTGAGGTGCTCTTGCTTGAATATCAGTAATCTCACCTGTTTTATCAATTTTAAACATCACAAATATTTTTTTAATACCTGGAGTCAATCCTAATTCCGATGCCAAATCTGCATTAAATTTAGAATTCACGTGTTTAGAGATTTTATCTTGCAAACATTCCTTTAATTCCGCTTTTGAACCTTTACATCCTGGAAATACCGGAACATCTTCAATAATTGCGAAAGGAACATCTTCCATGATGTCTTCATCCATGCTTACCTCAACAATTTTCTTAACTTCAACAGCCGTTTTTTCGTTTGACTCTGTTGATTTAATTACCGTCTCTTCAATTTCCTTTTCATCTTCAACAATTTCAATTTTATCAGGTGCCGGAGGCGGTGGCGCTTGCTGTTCTGGCGGCTTAACCTGCTCAATTTCGATAGTTTGCTCTTCATCTTCGGCATTATAGCTTGCCGGACCAAGTTCAGCGATAACTCTATCATACGTCTTCTTTTCAATGGCTAAATACACCACTAAAAGTGCTAATACCAAACCTAACTGCATAAACAATTTGGTATAGGTTTCTAAATTCGCTTTTGGATTTTTTTTGACTTGCATCTGTAAAATTTTTATAGGTTGCTAATTTAATAATTTAAATATATTATACAAGTATATTTTTTAAATGATGTTAATTTTTTTTCATAACAAGGACAAAAAATATAGTCGAAACTAAAATACCCGAAAAATTGGCAAAAACATCGTATAAGTCTGATTGCCGGTAATCGGTTATTGCTCCTTGTAAAATCTCAATAATTATGCCATAAATAAAAACTGCGGAAGCAATAAGCAGGCTTGATTTCATCGGATTGGATTTTACGTTATAAGCCAGTAACCAACTTAATGTCAACATAAAATAACCAAAAGCATGCAATATTTTATCTGAAATTTGCACACCAATTCCCAATCCGCTTTTAAGTGAAATTAGACTTCCAACCGCAATTGCAATTGTTAAGAATAAGGCAATGTAAAAAAAATAATTACGCCCCAATCAATTCTCCGTATTCTTTTGCCGATAATAATTCGTCTATTTGAGAAGCATCTGAAATAGCTATTTTAATCATCCATCCTTCTCCGTAGGGATCTTTGTTTACTTTTTCCGGTTCATCACCTAAAGTTTCGTTAAATTCAATGATTTCACCTGAAATTGGCATGAATAAATCTGAAACTGTTTTTACGGCTTCCACCGATCCAAAGACTTCTTCTTTCTCAATCGTTTCGTTTAAAGTATCAACATCTACATAAACGATATCACCCAATTCACTTTGCGCAAAATGCGTAATACCAACTGTTGCGGTATTGCCTTCAATTTTAATCCATTCGTGGTCTTTAGTGTATTTTAAATCTGCTGGAATTTTCATTATTTTTATTATTTAATTTACTGTTTATTTTATTGTTTAATTACCAAATATATACCTGACGCTTAATCCCGAGCTTATAGATTGTCTTGGGAAAGTTGTTGAAATTGCGTATTGAGAAGAACTTTGGTCAAAGTAAAAAGAGGTTGTTAAATTTTTACTTACCGCGTAATCTGCAAAGAATTTCAAGGACAATAAACGTTGTCCGCCCGTTACTTGATTGTTGTCTTTATCTATGGCCCTAATAATTGTTTCATTGTCTCTTAAAGATATATCTGCCCTTAAATCGAGATCTCCTTTTAGTTTTGTCACTTCTCCGCCAAACTTAAAACTCATGGCCAAATCTTTAAGTCTGTACCCCAATCCAACCACATATTCTGTCCCTTTAATTTGGGTAATTGTATTGTTGTAAAAGTTTAAAGTAAGCCCTCTGTCTTTATTTATTCGACCGCTGAAAGATACGGAATTTTTCATTTTCACATCAACTTTTATCAGTGGAGAAAATTCTTCCAGCAAATTAACATTTGAAAAAATGGTTTTGTTGATGTAATTGCCTGCAATATCAGTTTCTGCGTAAGGATTGTTATTATTATATGCCAAATTATTGCTGAAACTTGTAATCGAATACAGTGAATTATAGCTATGGGTGATTAAAAAACTCCTGAAATGCTCCTTAATCCAAGCTATTTGCATCAATCCTTTGTAAGTTAATTTCCAACTTGGAATGGGCACTTCCCTAAATGCACCTAAATTTACGGTAGCCGCATCTTTACCGGAATAGGCAGCAATAAATGCCGGAAGCATTACCTGTTCGCTTGTTTCCCCAAAACCGCTTATTGGTTGTCCGGTATTTGTTGCAAAACGTTGTGCAATAATGGCCCTGTTATTTTTAAATTCTTCAAAAGTGACATCACTGTTGTTGAATGATGTTTTTATCATATTGTGGCTTATGCTAAAATTTCCGTATTGGGTAATTGGTGAATTTGTGTTTAATACGTTGTTCACAACATCCAATTGTTGCGAGGTATTTTTGGTGTACGTTTTATTTCCCCTAAACTCAATATCCAAATTTTTAGATGGTTCAACAGTAATGGTAGCATCTAATTTATTAAAATGTGTATTTCTGAAGGTTCTGTTAAAATATGGGTCATTTATGTCTCTCGACAATAACCAGCCATTTTCAACGGCTCTTTGTCTGATGTCAATTTGGCTTCCGAATACAAAACCAAATGTTGGCGCAAGCCCGCCGCTATAATTGTCGCGGCCCAAAAATCCGATTTGAGGCACATAGCCCGGCAAGAAAGTTCCATTATTTTCAGAATAATTAATCCGTGCTTTTTTAACAGCGGTCAAAACGTTATAAAAAGTTTGTCCAATTTCAGATCCAACAGATTTATTCTTTTTAGCCGAATTAATTTCCGCGGTTTCTGCAGCTGTCGGATTTGTTTCACCAACCTTGGATTTATTGTTCAACAGCTTGTCAATTCCCACTGTTTTGTAAAATTTATTAAAATCTAAATCAAAACCTAAGATATGTGTATTTGCATTTTGAATAACATTCCCCACTTTGTCCACATAAGATTGCGAGGATGCTTGCCAGTCAAAATCGGCTGTGTAGGCGTAATCTGCATTCACAAATTCTAAGAACGGTATTTTATTCAACGGTATTTTGTAGGTTCCGTTTAAGGATTGATGATAATGATCCGGTCTTCCGACGGTAAAGAAATTGTCAAATAATTTGATGTCATCCGTAGCGAAGAAATCATCATAAATATTGTTATTGGTTGCCCTAAAATTAAACTGTAATGATTTTGTTAAATTATATCCAATTGCGTAATCCCAATCAAACATAAAATGACGTTGTCTTAACACTGGCAATTCCGGCAATCCTTCAATTAAACTTCTGGAAAGCTGTTCATTGTAACGTCTTATAATATTTGAATTTACCGAAATTGTTGAAGGCAATAAATTCACGTTTAAATCTTTTATAAACTGAAAATATTTGCTGTTCAACGAATCCGCATTTTTAAAAGGCTCTATATAAAGTGGCTCAAAACTGTAATTATAGTTGGCCGATGTTCTCACATTTTGGTCATTATATTTTTGGACATTGTAATCTTTATGATATGTGTCGTTGTAAGCGTAGGAAACCGACAAGTTTTCCACGCTGTAAAAACGCTGCTTATTGTCTGAATTTGGATTAAATTCTTTACTGACATTGATTAAACTGATGCTTCTGCGTTTGGTATAATCTCTTGCGCTGGCACTGTTTGGGTTGATGTCTTTGGCATCTTCAAACAACACATCCTGGTATTGGGGATCATATTTTGGATCTCTAAATTCTTCTGAAACGCTATAATTAAAAGGCAATCGTATGCCCCAATCTTTCGGCAACAGTTTTCCCAAATTCACATTGGTAACCACATCATACAATTTAGTGTCTTGCTGGCTGCGTTCATTTACGCGTTGCTCTATGCCTCCAAATCCTTGTGTTTCCATTCTTCCTGTTACGGAAACATCGGCAAAATCAGCAAAATTTGCGTCTGCGCTAACAACAGCTGCCCAACCGCCTTTATTGTCGAACTCGGATACCCGCATTTCATTGAACCAAATCTCAGCACTTTGATTGGTGGTGGAGGCGTTTTTTACCCCAAGCATAATGGTTTTGATGTTTGCTAAATTCGGATTTCCTTTTACCCTAATTTCATATCCTTCCAATCCTTCAATGGGTGAAGGCATATTGACTGCCGGGAATAACACGTTTGGAGCAATTCCGGCTTCAAATCGCAACAATTTAAGTTTTCCTAAATATTCCAAAAAGGCATTCAAATTATTTTCTTCGGGCCAAATTTCATAAGGTGTTGTTACGCCATAATCGGAAATAGCCAATAATTTTTCAAGCTGATAATAATTGTCGTTTAAGTCACTTCCAATTCTAATAATGGCTTTTAATTCATTGTCCTGAACCTGCGGCTTTGTTTGAATTCCTTCCGCATGCAAAAATAATTTTAAGTGTTTGTACATTCTTAAATCCACCCTGACATTTTTGAATATGGCCCTTGTTTCATCAGGTTCAAGATCAGTAACTTTTAACGATAATGATTGCTCATTTTGTTTTTGCAAGGTGGTGGTTCCCCTTAAAATTTCACGTTGAATTCCTGGAGGCAATACATAAGGTATAGGGCTTCTGCTTTCATTTTCCTGAATATTGACCACGCCAACCTGAAAATTTTGCAACTGTGTATTTGTTAAATCTTGCGGCGGCACAATGGCTTCATCCAACGTTTTGGTGAAACGTCTCCAATCTCCGCGAACCAACTGCAACTCTCCAAAACGCAACACCACAGGCATTTTAAATTTGGTTAAAAATATCCGCATAAAACGAATGGTGTTAAACCCGGTAATGTTGTTAACAATTTCATCCGGACTGGTAACCTGAATCCTGAATTGCAACCATCTAAATTCTTTTTCGCTGCCGTCTTCAAGTTTAACTTTCACTATTTTCTCATCAACAATATTGTTCTGGCCAATAACCAAATCGTTTTTGTTTAACGACACTTTGTATTGATAATAGCTTTCAACCGTATTCATGGTTTGGTCTCTATTAATGTCTTCTGCATCAGGAAATGTAGTAGCTGATGTTGGGTAACTTTCGGTTGATAAATTGTTGGTTGGTGAATTTCCTTGTGTATTGTTAAACTTTTTATAGCGCGTTAAAACGGATGCATTGTTGTTGTCGTATTCCGTGCTTCTGAAATAAGAGTAATTGTCATTTGCCGGATCGGGGCCAAAAGCAGTTCCGAACTTTTGTATTTCTTCGTCATCATTTAATCCATTTAAACCTACATCTTGGCTTAAACGTTCATTGTCTTTATCGCTAAAAGCATATAATAAAGATTGATTGGTGGGTATTTTTCCCCAAATAGTTGGTTCTGTATTATTGGTGCTCAAAGGGTTTTCGGGCAAACCGTTTTCATACATTTTTCTGCCGTCTTTTAAAACGTCTTCTGAAACATTTCCAAGATTAAAATAAACTTCCCCCACCTGATTCACAAGGTCGTTCGGATTTATCCCTGAAGGCAGTCCTTCTGCATTTGTAATGGAATAATGGTCGTACGGATCCATCAGCCAAAATTGGATATATTCAACGTTAGATTGCTCAAAATTTGTGGTGGTTAATGGTCGGGTAATCCCTGCCCATCTGTCTTCAGGGTCGATGAATTTTCCGTCGGCGCCCAAATTTGATGTATCAAAATTATAACTTCCCCTTTCATTCGGATAATAGGCCAAATCTAATGTTCTCACAACGGTTGACTGCGTTAAATCCAAATCTTGTTCAGGGAATAATTCTTCATACCTGATTCTTCTAACCTCAGCGCGAGAAAGCTCGGCATTGTCTATATTTGGTGGTTGTAATGAGGATCCGCCATAAAAAAGAGGATCAACAGTGTACCAAGCCAATCTGGCTCTTTTGTACCCATAAGATAAGTCGGTAGCGTTTCCTCCCAAATCAAATTGCGTTTGGTATTGGGGTGTGCTTGCCATATACCATTGCTGAATTGTTTTTATTTCAATAGGAATTTGCGAGCCTTCAAAATCATCCACATAAGAAGTTGCTTGTCCGTCTAACTCAATTCTTTTTGGCGAACCCGGAATTAAATAGGCAAAATCACCTCGAACTGAAAAATTTGATGGAACATCCGTATCAATATTTGGCAGTTTGTTTACCCATTTTGTAAATTTTGGCACTTCGGTTCCAAAGCTTGCGTTTAACCCAAAAATAGTGTTGTTAATGGGTTCTTGCCCAAACAATGCTTTTTGTGTGATTGGCTTTTCATTTAAATTTAAAATGGTTGCACCAGCAATAAAATTATTGGAAAACCGATGTTCTATATCAACGCCCAAAAAGCTTTTTGTCTGTAAATTGAAGGTGGCATTGTTTTCTACAGAAACTTCAATTGGCGCATTGGAAGCTTCTAGGCTCGGATTGATAATTTGAACCCGTCCCATTTGATAATCCACCACATAATCAACACCTTCAACCAATTCCCTGCCGCCGGAAGTTACCCTAACCGAACCTTGCGCCACATTAAATGCGCCTAACGGAATGCCGTTTGCACTTTCAGATTTATGATATCCCTTTATTAAGTATTTGTCTTTTTGTTGAAAATTATTTTTTGCTTCGGATTGCGTAATTCGGTACAATTCATTAAAAATATAAATTTCATCGGCACTACTGGTTAATTTAGCCTGTAAATCTGCACCGAAAGGCTCAATATTTGGAAAAAGAATATACCCCTTTTCTGAATTTACCGTAGCACCTTCCACATAATCAAAATATCCATCGCCCTCTGGTGTGTAAAACATGCTTTGGTCCAGCCTGTCCACATCCAGTAAATTCATCAATGTTTTGTCCGAAACACCAGGAGTTTGCGCATTTTGCAGAACGTTAATCGATACACCAGTTGCATCATCAGCATACAACAATTCGAGTCTAAAACCATCACGCTGCATTCTGTAGGTTTGCAATGAATAGATATTTTTCATCATTAGATCCCACAGTGGAATTTGAGTGCTTATAATTTCACTTCGCAATAATTTTACCACAATATTTTCAGGCGCAATAATACCGTCACTGGTGAATTCACCCACTTTGTAAACTTGGGAATCTCCGCTTATGGTATATTCAAAAGATACTGCGAGCACGTCAGAATCGGCCAATCTTCTGTTTAATGAAATAAATCCCAATTGGGGATGCACCCTATATTCATCGGGCCTTAATTTGATGGCGTTTTCCAATACCGAATAATCACGGCCTTGTTGCATCGCGAAAGGAGACAAACCATTGCTTACTGTAGAAATGTTACGAACCGGATTTGTGGTTGTCAATATGGACGAAATGTCGTTTGCGCTATTTGATGGAAAAATTGCACCCGGAACAGGGGTAACGTTTGCCGGGCCAATATTTGTTGGATCGCTTTCCCCAATATCGGAAAGTGCCACAATATTTCTGATGTCAATGGTCGTAGCGTTTCTGTTAGTTACCCAAACTTCCACTTTTGAAATATTTACTGCGCTATTAATTAAAGGATAATCTTTTAAAGCGGTATTATAATGATCCCTAAAATAATGCGCTAAAAAGAAGTGTCTATTTTCATCATAATCCGTTGTTTGCAACTCAAATTCCTGAATGGTGGAACCGCCTTGCGCAGCCACCGTTTTTGTTTGTGATTTTTGTTCAGCAAAAACGCCCGTAACGGATGTTTTTCCGAATTGCAATTGTGTTTTAACCCCAAATAAACTTTGTGCGCCAACAATTAAGGAGTTTTTTAAGGGCATACTCACATTCCCTACTTCTATTTTTTGAAGAATGTCATCTTCGGTTGGTGTGTATTCCAACTTTATCTGATTCTGGAAATTAAAAGTAGATTGCGTGTCGTATTGGGCTGAAACTTTTAACTTGGTTCCAACTTTTGCCAAGATACTGGCGCTAATTTCCTGGTTAAAATCGAAGGTAAAACTTTTTCTGTTGCGTTCAGACAACTGCGGATTGTCCACTTTTTGATACAGCATTCCCAATTTTACCAATACTGATCCCTGCGGATTTACCTCAATGGTATTTCCGCCAAAAACGGATTGAAAAAAATCTGATTTTACGTAATACGTTGGCAATAAATTTTTTTGTTCAGCAGCACTTGCAGCTTTTTTAGGGTTGGTTGCGCTAATTTTGTTTTTATAATAGGCAAGCATGTCTTTTTTAAGTTGGTATTGCTTGTACTCTTCCTGAGTCATAAAAATTGGATACTGCACATAATAATCTCCAATTTTTTCAACAACCATATATTTCCCAAGCGCAGTATCATAAATAATTTCCGATTGCTTTGGGTCGGTTAAAAACAAACTTCCTTCCTGAAATCTTTTAAATGGGTATTTTAATTTTATGGTATCTGTTGCTTTTCCAACAATTGCAGTGTCGTTAGCTGCTAAAACAGGAGGTGTTTGGGCTTTAACTGTTGACAGAAAAAACCAAAAGAAAAAAAATAAAATATAAGTTTTAACTATATATCGCTCGTTTTTCAATTTTTATAAATTTTTCAATGCGTTTTTTATTAAAACCTCAACACTTAGGTTTTTATCCTCAAGCAGTATTTTATCCACCACTTTTTCGACTTGTTTTTTATTAAATCCTAGGACCTCTAATGCTGATAACGCTTCATTTTTAATCGTATTGCTTTGACTTACGTAAACTTCATCAATGGCATAGGTTTTGGAAATTTTGTCTCTCAAATCGACCAAAACGCGTTGTGCGGTTTTAACTCCGATTCCTTTTACGGACTGGATAACGGAAACATTGTTTGAAGCGATTGCTTGTTGAATTTCATCAGTGGTCATGGATGATAACATGGTTCGGGCAATACTTGGTCCGACTCCAGAAACGGAAATAAGCAATCTAAAAATTTCGCGCTCTGTTTTGTTGATAAACCCGTATAATGTATGCGCATCTTCCTTGATAGAAAGATGCGTATACAGAATAACAAATTCATTATCTGGGAGCTGAGAATAGGTATTAAGAGAGATGTTTAGCCAATAACCGACGCCATTAGTTTCTATAACGGCAAATGTTGGGTTTTTTTCAACTAATTTTCCTCTTATGTGCGTTATCATATTTCATTTTTTCTATGGACTCCCAAATGTAGTAAAATATTACATACTATTCATTTTTTCCTGGGCATGAACAATCGCCACGCAAGCCATATTCACAATCTCATCAACGCCAGCACCAAGCTGCAGAATATGAACCGGTTTTTGAAGTCCCATAATAATTGGTCCAATAGATACAATTTGATCAAACTCTTTCATAAGTTTATAACCAATATTTGCAGCTTCCAAACTTGGAAATATCAATCCATTCACTTTTTTGTCGGTTAACCTTGAAAATGGAAACTTATCTTTCATTAATTTAGGGTTCAACGCAAAGTCGGCTTGTATTTCACCATCCACGTTAACTTCTGGATATCTTCTGTGCATAATTTCAACTGCTTGTGCAACTTTATCGGCCAACGGAGATGGAGATGATCCAAAATTTGAAAATGACAACATCGCCAAATTAGGTTCAAATCCGAACATTTTCATTGAAACGCTTGTCATATAGGCAATATTCGCCAACTCTTCAGCGGTTGGGTCAATATTTATAGCGGTATCAGAAAAGAATATCGGACCTCTTTTGGTCAACATAATGTTTGTTGCCGCAATACGCTTCACACCTTTTTCTTTACCAATTAACTCAATCATTGGCTTTACAACAGTTGGATACGCCCTCGAATAACCTGTTATTAAAGAGTCACCTTCGCCTTCATTTAACATCATAGCGGCAAAATAGTTACGTTCACGCATTAAATTTTGGGCAGTTAATAGCGTTACTCCATTTCGCTGTCTTTTTTCCCAATATACTTGAGCATATCTATTTCTGCGTTCTTCCTCTTCATCACATTTAGGATCCAAAATTTTCACATCTGCCGTAAAATTGATTTCCTTCATTAATTCTTTAATGATTTTTTTGTTGCCCAATAAAATTGGTTTTCCAATACCTTCATCGTGAATAATTTGTGCTGCTTTTAACACATCTAAATGATCTGCTTCAGCTATAATGATTGATTTAGGGTTGTCTTTTGCGCGAGACATAAGCATCCGCATCAATTTGCTTCCTGTTCCCAGTCTGTCGGCCAATGCTTCTTTGTAGCCTTCCCAGTCGGTAATTGGTTCTCTTGCTACACCTGATTCCATGGCTGCTTTTGCCACTGCCGGCGGAACTTCGGTAATTAACCTATGGTCAAATGGTTTTGGAATGATATATTCTTTACCGAATTTTATATTGGTTTCTCCGTATAAAATATTTAGGTGTTCAGGAACGGTCTCTTTGGCCAAATTTGCCAAGGCATGAACCGCTGCCAATTTCATTTCTTCATTAATTTTAGTGGCTCTTACGTCTAACGCACCCCTAAAAATGTATGGAAATCCAAGCACATTATTCACTTGGTTAGGATAATCTGAGCGTCCTGTGGCCATAATAATATCCTTTCTTGTTGCAACTGCCAAATCATATTCAATTTCAGGATTTGGATTTGCCATCGCAAAAACAATTGGATCCTTTGCCATGGTCATCAACATTTCAGGTGTTACAAGATCTCCTTTTGAAAGTCCTATAAAAACATCGCAGTCAATCATCGACTCTTCCAAAGAATGTAGGTCTCTGTCGGTAGCAAACTCCGCTTTTTGGGCGTTTAAATTGGGAGCGTCTTTTCTGATAACGCCTTTACTGTCGCACATCACCAAATTTTCTCTTGTTGCGCCTATTGCCAAATACAATCTTGAACAGGAAATGGCTGCAGCACCTGCGCCACTCACCACAATTTTAACTTTTGAAATGTCTTTTCCGGTTATTTCAATCGCATTTTTTAAAGCTGCAGCAGAAATGATTGCAGTCCCATGTTGGTCATCATGCATTACAGGAATGTCCAATTCTTCTTTCAGTCTGCGTTCAATTTCGAAAGCTTCCGGCGCTTTTATGTCTTCAAGGTTAATGCCCCCAAAAGTGACCGAAATATTTTTCACGGTTTCAATAAATTTCTCCACATCATGTGTATCCACTTCAATATCAAAAACATCGATATCCGCGAATATTTTAAACAACAATCCTTTTCCTTCCATTACTGGTTTTCCCGCCATGGCTCCAATGTCGCCCAAACCTAAAACTGCGGTACCGTTAGAAATAACGGCCACTAAATTTCCTTTTGCTGTATATTTATAAACGTCATCCGGATTTTTTTCGATGGCCAAACACGGCTCCGCCACACCCGGTGAATACGCCAGCGACAAATCTCGCTGCGTTGCATGTTTTTTTGTTGGTACTACTTGAATTTTGCCCGGACTCGGGTATTGGTGATATAATAAAGCTTCGCTCTGTTTTTTAGAATCGCTCATATTGTTAATAATTTAAAAAAATTGAATTACAAAGTTAACCATAATTGACACAAAGGAAAGCTAACATTTATCATAGTTTCAAAATAAATGGAATTTGAAACACCTAAAATAAGGTTTTTATACCCACTTTATTTTTTAAAACCAGTACTCAAAAATCGCTTTTAAAATGAACATTATATTGGATTTTTTAACAATCAATTTTGGTGCGTTTGAGTGATTTTTGTTAAAATGATTGGCAATATCTAAAGTCATTATTAAAATAATTTTAGATATTCTTTATTCTCTTAAAATAGATTTCTTCTGAAATAAAAGATTTATGACATCATTATCGAATATTTCTACCCCATTTTGATTTAAGTGATGTGAGTCGTAAAAATGTAGTGAATCATCTAATTTTGATATCACATTAAAATTATAGTAAATTCCGTATTTATTAATTCTCTCATCAAATTCAAGGTTATTGGTATGGGCCTTATAAAAACTGGAAGTGCTTGGTGCTTGAATAAAAATCAATTTAATATTGCGTTTATTAACAAGCTCAATAATTCTTTGTAACGCAGAAAATTGGGTTTCGTTAAACACCCATTTAATCTCTGGGTAATCAACATGTTTAAAGAACTTCATTTGATTTTCAACATAACCTCCGCTAATATATGTATCATTACCTTTCTTTATGTCCTCTGCATACTTTTTTTTATCAAATAAATCACGGTAAAATGAGTGAAAATAGGAGTAAAATAAAGTATTGTAAATTTTTAAATTATTTTGTTTCAAAGCTAACTTAATTGAATTGAAATCATTTTTATCATTTGAAATAATATCCAAAGTTGACTCTACGCCATCTAAACTAAATGTTACTGGAGACACTTCAAATAATATCATTTTGGGATTTAGAGAATCTAAATACCTTTTTAGAAGAATTTCTGTTTGAAGCGGTGTTTGGGAACTCGAGCCTAAATTAAATGACTTTAATCCAGCTTCATCGAAAATTCTAGTATCAAAACCACGATACGCATGTGATGAACCCAAAAATAAAATATCTATATTTTTAAAGTTTTTAATTTCATTTAATCTGGTATTTGTAAATCCATATTTTTTATATGTAAAATTTATATTTGGACTCAAAACAGATGGCACAAAACTTCCCCAAAAAATTATTAGTATGTTATAGAACACTAATAAGAATAAAGAAAATTTAAGTAACAAAATAATAAATTTTTTCATCT
>Ga0209347_1002275_pt1 | contig 26067 bp, 28 predicted proteins | sample AutmiccommuBRH23_FD_187382 | JGI IMG/M metagenome (GOLD analysis project Ga0209347, IMG submission 187382) | Deep subsurface microbial communities from Mt. Terri, Switzerland - Autotrophic microbial communities BRH/23 (SPAdes) (version 2) | ecosystem: Environmental > Aquatic > Deep subsurface >...
CACCGGCGCCCTGTCGGGCGGGCAACAGCGGCGGGCCGAGATTGCCCGGGCGCTGCTGCACCGCCCCGAACTGCTGCTGCTGGACGAGGCGACGGCTGGCCTCGATGTGCGGGCGCGGGCCGAGGTGCTGGCCCTGGTGCGGCGGCTGATCCGGCACGAGAATGTGTCCGCCCTGTTCGCCACGCATGTGATGGATGAGATCGAGCCCGCCGACGATGTGGTGCTGTTGCACCGGGGCGAAGTGCTGGCCCGCGGCCGCGCGGACAGCATCGCGGGGGCGGGGGGCGACCTGACTTCGGCGTTCCTGTCCCTGACCGGGCAGGCGGCATGAGAACTGGCTGGACCATCGCCTTCGCCGGCATCGCGCGGCGCGAGGTGCTGCGCTTCACCCGCCAGCGCGAGCGGTTTCTGGCGGCGCTGGTGCGCCCGCTGGTCTGGCTGTTCATCTTTGCGGCCGGGTTCCGGTCGGTCCTCGGCCTGTCGATCACCCCGCCCTATGAGACCTATGTGCTCTACGAGGTTTATGTGGTGCCAGGCCTTTGCGCGATGATCCAGCTGTTCAACGGGATGCAGTCGTCGCTGTCGATGGTCTATGACCGCGAGACGGGGGCGATGCGCACGCTGCTGGTCAGCCCCTATCCGCGCTGGTTTTTGCTCGGGGCCAAGCTGGTGGCGGGGGTGCTGGTGTCGATCCTGCAAGTCTATGCCTTCCTCGGCATCGCCTGGCTGTGGGGGGTGCATCCGCCGGCGATCGGCTGGCTGACGGTGCTGCCGGCGCTGCTGCTGGCAGGGGTGATGCTGGGATCGCTGGGGCTGCTGATCTCCTCGACCATCCGGCAGCTGGAGAATTTTGCGGGGGTGATGAACTTCGTGATCTTCCCGATGTTCTTCGCCTCCAGCGCGCTTTACCCGCTGTGGCGGATGAAGGAATCGAGCGTTCTGCTGCATGACATCTGCGCGCTGAACCCCTTCACCTATGCGGTGGAGCTGATCCGGTTCGCGCTTTACGGGCAGGTGAACTGGGCCGCGCTGGCGGTGGTTGCGGGGTGCACGGTGGTGTTCTTCGGCGGCACCGTTTTCATGTATGATCCAGCCAAGGGCCTGTGGCGCAAGCGTCCAGGATAGGGAGGAATTGCGATGAAATCCATGTGGATGGTGGCGGCGGCGCTGATGCTGGGCACGGCGGCGCAGGCCGCGGGGCCGGTGGACCCGGATTGGCCCTGCATCCAGCGGCGGGTGCCGCATCTGTCGCTGGGGCAGGTCTGGGCCGGGCCGCTGCCGGACCCGGCCGTCGAGGAGCTGGCGGACACCGCCCCCGTGCAAGGCGTCGCCCGCGCGCTGGCCCTGCGCCGCACCCCAATGCCGGAGGCCGAGGCGCTGATCGCAGGCTATGCCGAAACCGCCGATGCCGCCGCGCTGACCGCCCTCTTCGTGGCGACGCTGGAGCATATCGACACCGCCCGAGACCGGGTGCTGGCCGGCATCACCCGCTATGCCCACAAGCAGACCGATCTGGACCACCACATCAAGGAGGCGCGCAAGGAGTTCGCGGCCCTGACCAACGCCGAGTCGCAGGATTTCGACCGGCTGGACGCGCTGGAGGCGGACATCGACTGGTCCACCCGTATCTTCCTCGACCGGCAGCAATCCCTGACTTACGTCTGCGAAACCCCGGTGATCCTCGAGCAGCGGGCCTTTGCGCTGGGCCGCGCGGTGATGGCCCACCTGCCGTAGCGCCCGGCTCGGCGGAGCCCTGCTGAAATTGCAGGCAAAATGAAAAAAACCATTCTCGTCTGCGACATGTCGTCCTACACTGAACCGTCGGCGAGGGTGTGGAGGCTCGCGCTGGTTGGGGAGGACTATCATGGATCTACGGTCGAACCGGGATGTCGCCAGCGACGTCTCGCGCGGGGCCAACGGTCATGCGGTGCAGGATGTCCTGATCGTCGATGACCATCCGCTGATCTGCCATGCGCTGTCGGTGACGCTTGGCCATGCCTTCGGGCTGCGCAAGGTGCGCACCGCCACCAGCATCGCCACGGCGCTGGCCAATATCGCCGCCGAAGGCACGCCCGATGCGGTGGTGCTGGACCTCAACCTGCCGGATGTGGCCGGGGTCGAAGGCGTGATCGTGCTGCGCCAGCATCTGGGGGATGCGCCGGTGACGGTGATCTCGGCGGAGCTCGATCCGGGCCGGGTGACGGCGGTTTTGGCGGCAGGGGCGCGCGGCTATGTGACCAAGAGCCTTGCCCGCAGCAAGATGGTCGAGGCCTTCGAGCGCATGTGGGCCGGCGAGGTGGTGACGCCCGAAGGCTATGAGCAGGCCGGGCGCAGCGATGCCGACGAGCTGGCGGCGCTGGCGCGGGATTTCGCCACGCTGACACCGCAGCAGATGAACATCCTGCGGCTGATCTGCCAGGGCCGGCCCAACAAGCTGATCTCGTACGAGCTGTCGATCGCCGAGGCGACGGTGAAGACCCACATCGCCGCGATCATGACCAAGATCAACGTGCGCAACCGCACCCAAGCCGCGCTGCTGGCCAGCAAGGCGCGGATCTTCATGCGCTGATCGCAGCGACCCAGCAGCGGAGGAGACAAGGCCATGCCGGACATGTCCGCGGGCGCGGCAATTGCCACACGGGCCCGGCCGCGCGCGATCACCGCCCACGGCTCTGCGGCAGAAATCGAGGCGCAGATCGTGGCCGCCTTCGAGGGCGAGGCGCCGGGGCTGGTACTGGTCTTCGCCTCGGACGGGTCCTTGATCGCGCCTTTGACCGGGGCGCTCGCGGCGCGGTTCGGTACGGCCTGCCGGGTGGTCGGCTGCTCCTCGGCCGGCGAGTTCGCCTTTACCCGCTATGACAACCGCGGCGCCGTCGCCATCGCCTTCCCCGCTGCGCATTTCGAGGGTGAGGCGGTCTGGCTGCGGCGGCTGCGCGACCATGCGGCGCTGGACTGGATGGCGACCCTGCGCGGCGCCAGCGCCCGGGTGCCCGACCGGCCCGGCCGGGTGCGCTTTGGCATTCTGCTGATCGACGGGCTGAGCAAGCGCGAGGAGCTGGTGACGGCGACGGTCGAGGCGACCCTGCCCGGCGTGCTGGTGCTGGGGGGATCGGCCGGCGACGGGCTGCGCTTTGGCCGCACGCACCTAGCCATCGACGGCGAAAGCTGCCCCGAAAGCGCGATCCTGTGCCTGATGTCGACCGACTACCGGATCGAGGAGGTGGTGTTCGACCATTTCACCCCCTCGGGCCAGCGGATGGTGGTGACCGAGGCACTGCCCGAGGAGCGGCTGATCCTTGAGATCAACGCCGAACCCGCGGCCGAGGAATATGCGCGGATGATCGGCCTGCCGGTGGCCGAGCTTGGCCCCCGCGCCTTTGCCGAAAACCCGCTGCTGGTGCGGATCGGCCGGCGGCATTTCGTGCGCGCGATCCTTGAGGCGACTGACGGAGGCGGGCTGCGCATGATGTCAGCCGTGGATGAGGGGGTGATGATGACCCTTGGCCGCGCCGAAGACCTGACCGACGGGTTCGAGGCGCGGCTGGCGCAGCTGGATGGCACCGCCGCGCTGATCCTTGGGTTCGACTGCATCTTGCGGCGCATTGCGCTGGAACAGGCGGGGCTGGAGGAGACGGTCGGCCGGATCTTCCACGACTACAACATCGCCGGGTTCAACACCTATGGCGAGCAGCATGGCGGCATCCACGTGAACCAGACCTTCGTGGGGCTGGCCTTCCTGCAGGGCGAGGATGACGATGCTGCGCAGCTCTGACAGTGCCGAGCGGCAGATCCAGAAGCTACAGCGCATCAATGCCGCGCTGATCCGGCGGATGGACATCATTGATGAGGCCCGCGGCTCCACCCATGCCCTGTCGCAGGCGGCTGCGGTGCTGGAGCGCGAGGTGGTGGCGCGGAACCTCGATCTGGAGCGCGCGCTGGCCGATCTGGGCGCGATCAACGCCGAGCTTGCCTCGGCCCGTATTGCCGCGGATGAGGCGAACCGCGCCAAGTCGCGCTTCCTGCGCGCGGCGAGCCACGACCTGCTGCAACCGCTCAGCGCCGCCAAGCTGCTGCTGTCGCATCTGGAGGATGTGACGACCGATCCGGGGCAGGCCGATCTGGTCCACCGCATCGCCGCCACCTTCGAGTCTGCCGAGGACCTGATCCGCGCGCTGCTGCAGATTGCACGGCTGGATTCGCAGCGGGTGGAGATGAATGTGGGGCCGGTGTCCTTGGGGCGGCTGTTCCAGCGGCTGTCCATCGACGTGCAGGCACAGGCCGAGGCGCGGGGGCTGGATCTGCGTTTCGTGCCCTCGTCGGCTGCGGTGCTCAGCGATCCGGTGCATCTGCGTTCCATCGCGCAGAACCTGATTTCCAACGCTTTGAAATATACGGTTTCCGGCCGGGTTCTGGTTGGGGTGCGCCGCGCGCCGGGCGGGGTGTGGTTGCAGGTGCATGACACCGGGCCGGGCATCGCCGAGAAGGATCAGGAGCGGATCTTCAACGAGTTCGAGCGGCTGTCACATTCCGACCAGCCCGGCACCGGCCTTGGCCTGACCATCGTGCGCCGCGCCTGCCAGCAGCTTGGGCATCCGCTCGAGGTGCTGAGCGCCCCCGGCCGCGGCTCGCTGTTCCGGGTGCTGTTGCCGCTGGCGGGGGCCGCCGCGCTGACGCCGGACAGGGTGGCCGACGCGCGCGAGGCGCCGGGGCCGGATGCGCTGTTCCAGGATCGCACCGTGCTGGTGGTGGAGAATGACCCGGCGATGCGGCAGGCGTTTTCCTTCCTGCTGGGGGGCTGGGGGATGACGGTGCTGGCCACCGACGGGATCGCAGGCGTGGGCAAGCTGCTGCAGGGCCCGCGCCCGCGTCCCGAGATCGTGCTGACCGATTACCGGCTGGATCAGGGCGAGACGGGGGTGCAGGTGATCAGCCAAGTTCACGCCGCGCTTGGGCGCAGGGTGCCGGCGCTGATCGTCAGCGCGGAATGTGCCGAGACGATTGGGGCCGCGTCCTCTCACCTTGGCGCGGGTGTACTGGAAAAGCCGGTGGCCGAGGCGGACCTGCGGCAGATGATGCGCGCGTTGCTGGGGCCCGCGCCATGAGCCGGGGGGCCCCCAACCTGCGGCAGAAGTTCACGCTGGCGGCGCTGCTGCTGGCGGCGCTGGCGGTGCTGGCCGCGGGCATCGCCGTGCATGGCCTGTCGCGGACCCAGCGGCACGCGGCCGAGGCGATGGCGGCGCAGCAGCGGATCGAGGGCTATGCGGCACTGTCGGCGCGGGTCAACGAGTGGATGCTGGGCTGGCTGTCGCCGGGCGCGCAGCAGGGGGAACCGCCCTCCAGCTTTCCGGTGACGGCGACCTTCGGGCTGATGGACCGGCTGGTGGCCGAGGATGTGCAGGCGGCGCCGAATGCCACCGAAACCGCCACCCGCGCCCGGCAGGGTATCACGCTGGCCCGCGTGCGCGGCCAGTTCACGCGGCTGGAGCGGGCGCTGGCGCAGGCGCCGCCCGGCACCCCGGCCGGCGACGCGGCGCTGGCGGTCTACGGCGCGCAGGTGCCGGGGCTGATCGCGGCGCAGATCCACCAGGAGACGCGGCGGCGCGTGGCGGCGCTGGCGGCGATGGCCGCCCTGCGGGGCCCGCTGCACGCGCTGGCGCTGGCCATTGCCATCGGTGCGCCGCTGCTGCTGGTCGCGCTCTATCTGGCGCTGCTGCGTCCCGTGTTCCGGCGGCTGGAGGCGGGAGGCGAGGGCGCGCCGGTACATGACGAGCTTGGCCTGCTGTTCGCGCGGGTGCGGCAGATGACGGCGCGGCTGGACCGCCGGGCGCGCCGCCTTGCCGCGGACCGCGCCCGGCTGGAGGCGCTGGTGGCCGAACGCACTGCCGATCTCAGCGACGCCAATGCCCGCCTGTCGCGGGTGGATGCCGAACGTCGCCGGTTCTTCGCCGATGTCGGGCATGAGTTGCGCACGCCGCTGACGGTGATCCTCGGCGAGGCGGAACTGGGCGAGCGGCACGATGACCCCGCCCTGCGCGCCAGTTTCCGCACCATCCACAGCCGCGCCCTGCGGCTGGCGCGGCGGATCGAGGATCTGCTGCGCATCGCCCGCTCGGAAAGCGGCCGGCTGGATCTGGACTGCCAGCCCGTCGATCTCGCCAGCGCGGCGCAGGCGGCGCTGGACGATATGGCGGTGCTGCTGCGCCGGGCGGGGGTGGTGGCGACGCTGGAGGTCGAGCGCGATCTGTGCGTGGCGGGCGATGCCGACTGGCTGCGGCAGGTGTTGTCGGGCCTGCTGGAGAATGCTGCGAAATATGCCGGGCGGGGGGCCGTGGTTCGCATCCGCGGCCAGTCGCTCGGCGCGCGGGTGCGCCTTGACGTCACCGATTCCGGCCCGGGCATCGCACCTGCCTTGCTGGAACCTGCACTGGCACGCTTTGGGCGCGGGGATACGCGCGAGGCTGGCTTCGGGGTGGGTCTTGCGCTGGCGCGGTGGGTCATCGAGGCTCAGGGCGGGCGGCTGACCGCGATCAGCCCGGTGGCAGAGGGGCGGGGGCTGACGATTCGGATCGACCTGCCGCGCGCCGCCGCGGCGGAAAGCGAGGTTGCGTGAAACAGGTGCTGATCGTCGAGGATGATCCTGATATCGCCTCGCTTCTGCAGCGCGGGCTGGGGGCGGCGGGCTATGGCACGGTCTGGGAGGCGGCGGGCGAGCCTGCGCTGGCGCGGCTGCGGCATGAGGCGTTTGACGCCGCCATCATCGACATGATGCTGGGCGAGGAGAGCGGCGCCGATCTGCTGGCCGAGATGCGCGCCCGCGGCCACCGGATGCCGGCCATTGTGCTCAGCGCGCTGTCGCGGGTCGAGGACCGGGCCGAGGGGCTGAATGCCGGCGCGCAGGATTATGTCGTGAAGCCCTTCCAGCTGGGCGAGCTGATCGCGCGGCTGGAGGTGCAGCTGGTGCGCGGTGCGGCCGCGGAGCCTGCGCTGGCGCTTGGCGGGCTGCGCTATGACCCCGCTGACCGCACCGTCAGCGGCGCCGGCCGCAAGGTGGTGCTGACCGAACGCGAGGGCGAGCTCTTGGCCCATCTGATCGCCCGCCCCGGGCAGGTGCTGACCCGCGGCGAGATCTTCGATGCGCTTTGGGCGCCGCATGGCGGGTCGACCGAGAATGTCGTCGATGTCTATCTGGGATACCTGCGGCGTAAGCTGTCGGACCTGTCCCCCTATGGGCTGGCCCTGCGCACCCTGCGCGGGCGCGGCTTTGTCCTGACGCTGGAGGAAAGCTGATGATGCGTGTTGTTCCCTTTGCACTGGCGCTGCTGCTGGCGGCGGGGCCCGGTCTTGCGGGGCCACTGTCGGACCTGATCTTCGCGCCGGGGGCTGCTGCGGGGGCTGCAGATGTGTCCTATGCCCATGCGCGGCAGGTGCCGGCGGGTCTGCCGGAGGATGCCGCGCTGCCGAAGGCGGTGAGCGATGAGGTGCTGACGTTGGCGCAATCCAGCGGCGAGTCGCCGCGCCGGGTGCTGACGCGGCAGGGACCGGGCGCGGCCGCCTCGCCTGTGTCGGAGTTCCCGCTGTCCGGGCCGGACCCGGTGCTGCTGTTCTTCCTCGAATCCACCGCGCGCAACATGGCGGCGCTGACCGGCGGCAGCCCGTTCTACATCCGCAACCGCATCCGCGAGGCGCTTGGGCAGGCGGATCTGGGCACCGAGGTGACCGTGGAGGGCAGCCCCGCCCGCCAGATCGTGCTGCGGCCCTTCGCCGCCGACCCGAACCGCGCCAGCATGGGCGCCTTTGCCGAACTGGCGCTGACGCTGGTGGTGGAGACGGAAGGTGCCCCGCGCTTCCTCAGCCTTTCGGCCGATACCGCTCCGGCGGAGGGTGGCTATCATGAGAGCCTGACCCTGATGCCGGAGGAGGAATGATGCGCGCGGTGATGATCCTGGCGGGCGCGATCATCGCGTCCGCGGTGCCCGGGCTGGCGGCCGATCCGCCGCTGCCCCCGGTGCTCAACGACTACCCGACCGAGGCGCGGGCGGAATATGTCTTCGCCTGCATGGCGACGAACGGGCAGACGCGCGACGCGCTGACCCGCTGTTCCTGCTCCATCGACCAGATCGCGGCGATCCTGCCCTACGACGCCTATGTCGCCGCCGAAACCGTGCTGATGCTGCGCCAGACCTCGGGCGAGCGGTCCACGCTGTTCCGCGGCACCGCCGCGACTACGGCGGTGGTGGCAGAGCTGCGGCGGGCGCAGGCCGAGGCCGAGATCCTGTGCTTCTGAGCCCCCGCCGCGCCGCGCGCCGCAGGTCCGCGGCGAAGCGCGCCGTGTCGAACGGCGCCGCATTCCGCCCGTAGATCGCCCCGTCCAGCCGCGCCAGGGCCGCGCGGCGCAGGGCCGTGTCCGCAGCTTCCTCGGGGCGCAGGTAGTCCTCCGCCGCTCCGCGCAGCGCCAGCAGGTCGCCCGACCGCGCCGCCTGCCGCAGGCGCCAGCGCGGCAGGGGCGACCAGTGCCTGGCCAGCCGCCCCGCCACCAGCCGCGCCCGGTCCGGCCGATACCAGCGCGCCAGCACCGCCGCCCCGAGCCCAAGCCCTGCCATGAAGCCCGCCGCCAGCAACCAGCGGCTGCCCGCGCTGAAGCGCCCGGCATCCACCTGATTGTCCCTGAAGCTGGCATAGCCGATGGGCAGCGCCGGGATCTCCACCTGCGCCATCTGCCGGGTGCCCGTGTCGAAATACGGGATCACCACCGGCTCCAGCACCCCCGGCTCGCCGGTTTCGGGCCGGAACTGCCAGGTCCAGATCACGCTCGCCACCGGGCCATCGGATGTCAGCTCCAGCGTCCTCTCCACTGGCGCGGCAAAGGTGATCAGCCAGTTTTCCGACACCACGGGCCGCGGTGGCAGCATTTCCGGCAGCACCCCATGCGCCCGCAGCGTGACGGTGCGGGTGACGGTGGCGCCGTCCTGCAAGGCGGCGGGGTCGGTGCTGAGGTCATCTTGCAGCGTCACGCCCGAGGCGGCGAAGTGCCAGCCGCGATCTACCGGGAAGGCCCCCACAGACAGCTCCATCGGCGAGGACCGCACCAGCGCCTCGGCGCGCTGGCTGGCGGTGGTGATGATGGTCAGGCTGTGCTCGACCGGACCGAAGCGCCCCGGCCCCGCCCGCTTGGGGAACAGCGCCAGCTTGCGTTCCATCACCATGTAGCTGCGCCCGTCGATCATCTCGCGGTGCCAGTCGTCCTGCGCCAACTGGATCCAGTCGAACGCATCGGTGGGCGCGATCACCAGATCCTCGCGCGCGATGGAGCGTTCATAGACGCCGCGGACGATGACCGGCACCATCTCGCCCACCACGATTTCGCTGTAGGTGGGGTGGGGGATCAGGTCCAGCTCCAGCCGCCCTTCGGCGAAGGCCGGGCCGGCCAGCAGGGCCAGCAGGCACAGGACAAGACGCATCACCACGGGTCGCCCTCCTCTGGCGGGGTCAGGCCGATGGACAGGCGCCGCAGATGCTCATCCGCCAGCCGCAGCCGCAAGAACTCGCCCGGATCGTCGGGCAGCGCCTCCAGCCATGCGGCATCGGCGACGCGGCGGCCTTGGTCCAGTGGCTTGCCAAGCACGTTGAACTTCTCCACCGGCGGCCCGTCGGGCGGGGTGACGGGGGTCACGGCGATGCGGCCGGCCTCGTTGCCCTCGCCCATCACCGGCGGGATTAGCGCATCGACCACGGCGCGGTTGTCGCGCGCCTCGGAATCCGCCGGGTTGGCGAACAGCACGGCATCGAAATAGGCGCGGGAGAGGGGGTAGTTGCCGGTGGCGGCCAGCGACAGCCCGCGGTTGTAGGTGGCGCTGCGGCCTGCCTCGCGGAAGGCGAGGTCGGCGGCGGCATGGTCCCCGGCGCGGTAGAGCGCGACGCCGCGGATGGCCGGATCTTCGATCAGCCGAGCTGCGGGGCCGGGAAGGCCGGCGACCAGCGCCAGCTTGCCAATGCCCTCGCGCCCGGCCAGCGCCAGGGCCAGCAGCGCGCAACTGGCGAGGATGAGGGGGGCGCGGGTCATGCGCGCCTCCGGAACAGGGCGAGGGCCGGGATCAGCGCGGCCAGCAACAGCCAGCGGCCGAGGTCGTCGAAGGTCATTGCCGCGCGCTCGCTGCGGGCGAGGGCGGTCAGCCGCGCCGCCTCGATCTGCGCCAGCAGCGGGCGGGGGGCGCTGGCGGGGGCATTGGCGCCGCCGGCCGCGGCGGCAAGGCGGGCCAGCGCGTCGGGGTCGGCGGGGGGCGCACCTTCGGGCGCAGAGGCCAGCCCCAGCGTCCACAGCCGCGCGCCCGCCTCGGCCAGCCGCTGCGCCTCGTCCAGCGCAGGGGGGCTGACGCCGCCACCATCCGAGATCAGGATCAGGTCCACCCCGCCGACGCCCGGATGCCCCTCGCGCAGAAACAGATCGCGGGCGCTGGCCAGCGCGATATCTGGGCGGCTGCCCTGCACCGGCATGGTCTGCGCGTCCAGCACCGCGATCAGGCTTTCCAGCGTCGCCGCATCGCTGGTGGGGGCGCTGGCGAGGTAGGCATCGGCGGCGTAGAGCATCAGCCCCACGGGCCGCCCCTGCGCCGATTGCAGCACCAGCGCGGCGGCCGCCTGTGCATCGGCCAGCGCCGGGCCGCGGGTGATCGAGGGCGAGAGGTCGAGGATCAGCACCACCGGGTCCATCGGCGCAAAGGCGGTGGCCGAGGCGCGCAGCCGCGCCGGGCCAGCCAGCGCCAGCGCCAGCAGCGCCGCCAGCACGAAGGGGGCCAGCCGCGGCGTCGCCCCCGTGCCGACAAGCCCAAGCGCCTGCATCCGGCGCAGCAGCGGCGGGTCGACCAGCCGCTCCCACCCGCCGCTGGCATTACGCCGCCGCACCCACAGCGCCGCCAGCGCCACCGGCAGCAGCGCCAGCAGCCACAGGGGGCGCAGCAGGAGCAGATCGCCGGGGGTCATGCCGCGGCCCTTGGGTCAAGGCCGAGCCCAAGCGCCGCCAGCAGCGCCACCATCGCCGGCCAGATCCACAGCGGCTGCGGCACCAGCACCGGCGGGCGGCGCGAGGGGTTGGGTTCCAGCCGGTCCAGATCGGCCGCCATCGCCGCGAGGTCGGCCATGTCGCGCACCCGGTAGCTGGTGCCGCCGCTGGCCGCCGCAATCTCGCGCAGCATCGCGACATCCACGGCATCGCGGCTGGCGGGGCGGGTTTCCAGATCGTCGGGACCAAGCGCGATGGTGTGCACGCGCACGCCCCGTTCCGCCGCCAGCGCCGCCACCTGCCGCGCATCCATCCGCGCGCCGGTTTCCTTGCCATCCGACAGCAGCACGATCACCTGCCCCCGCGCCGCGCCCGCCACCACGCGCTTGAGGGCCAGCCCCAAGCCTTCCGCAATTGCGGTGGAGCGGCCGGTGATGCCGATCCCCGCCTCCTCGATGGCGCGGGAGACGGCGGCGAGGTCATGGGTCAGCGGCGCGGCCACATAGGCGCGGTCGGCGAACAGCACCAGCCCGATGCGGTCGCCGGCGCGCGAGGCGACGAAGCCTTGCGCCACCTGCTTGACGGCATCGAGCCGCGAGATGCGCTGCCCGTCCAGATCGAAATCCTCGATGGCCATGCTGCCCGACAGATCCAGCGACAGCAGGATGTCGCGGCCCGAGGCGCTGGTATCGGCGGTTGCAACCAGCCGGGCGGGGCCGGAGAGGGCCAGCACAAGGGCGCACCAGAGCAGCGCCTTCAGGGCGCGGCTGCGGGTGAGGGTGCGTCTTTGTGCGTCCGCAGGGAGGGCCGCCGCGCCGATGGCGCCGGGCAGGCGCATCGCGGCGAGCTGCGCGGGCTGCGGTGGCAGCAGCCGGCGCGCCAGCAGCGGCAGCGGCAGCAGGAGCAGCGCGAGCGGGGTGGCGAGGATGATTGTGCCGAGGTCAGGCATGCCTGGCCTGCTTGGCCGCGGCGCGGATGAGGGGTTCCAGCTGGGGCGTGTCCGGCACCGGGGCACCTGCATAGAGCGCGGGGTGCAGGCCCTCCGGGACGGTGCCGCCATGGCGCACCAGCAGCGCCGCCTGTGCCAGCAGCCGGTCCTGCGGCGGCAGGGGGCGCAGGGCGGCCAGCGCCGCCTCCAGCGCCTCGGTGGGCGGTCGGCGGCGGTGCAGGGCGGGGCGCAGAAGGGCCATCAGCGCCAAGGCCGCCAGCAGGCCGATCCCGAAGGCGGCCAGCACCTCCGGGAGCCCAAGTTGCACATAGTCCAGCGGCAGGCGCGGCGGGTGCAGGTCCTGCACGATCTGAGGGGTCATGATGCGGGGTCCAGCGCGAGGGGCGCATCGGTGGCCAGCCGCTCCACCTGCGCGCCAAGCTGTTTCAGCCGCGCCACCAGATCGGCGCGGCGGGCGGGAAGAGCTGTGAAGTCGCCGAGGCGGGCCGGGTCAGCGCCAACCCGATAAGGCAGGGCACCCGCGGGCGGGCTGCGCTCGAAGCGGTCCTCGGTCAGCACGATGCGCAGGGGCCCCCGGCGGAGGATGCCTGCCAGCACCTGCTCGATGCCGGCGCCCGGATCGTCGAAGCCGGTCGCCAGCACCACCGCCGCCCCGCGCGGGGCGAGGCGGGCGGCCCCCGCCAGCATCTGGGCGAGGTCAGGCACCGCAGCCTCCGCAGCCTCCAGCGCCGCGGCATGGGCCCGCGCGAGGCAGCCCGCCACCCGCGCCATGCCGCGCGCCCTTGCTGCCGCGCGCTCCGCCACCAGTCCCCCCGCCGTCAGCGCCGCCACGCCCGTGCTGCCGCCGGCCAGCACCGCCTGCCAGCCCGCCACCGCCAGCGCCTCGGCTGCGGCAATCGAGCGGAAGCGGCCGCGCGTGCCCCACAGCATCGGCGGGCGGAAATCGGCAATCAGCATCACGCTGCGGTCGCGGTCTTCCTGAAAGCTGCGCACCTGCAGGCTGCCGCTGCGGGCGGTGGCGGCGGCATCGAGGTGGCGCAGGTCGTCGCCTTCGGTATAGGGGCGGATCTCGCGGATCTCGTGCCCCTGGCCGCGCAGGCGGGTGGCGGTCACCCCGGCGCGGCGGGTGATCTGCACCGCGCCGCGCCCCGGCCGCCCCAGCCGCGCGCCGATCGCCAGCAGATCTTCGGCGCGCAGGTCGGTGGCCGGGTCAAAAGCGCGAAGAGGGGGGGCGAGCATCGGCGGCCCCTCAATACGGCCGGACCTGCGCCAGCAGCCGGGCCACGATGTCCCGCGCCGACAGCCCTTCGGACGTGGCGCGCCAGCTTGGCACCAGCCGGTGCGCCAGCGCATCGGGGGCCAGCGCCTCCACATCCTCGGGCAGGGCATGGTCGCGGCCGGCCAGCGCCGCCCGGGCGCGCGCCGCGGCGGCCAGCGCCAGCGTGCCGCGGGGCGAGACGGGGTGCTCGATCAGCCCGGCCAGCGGCGCATCCTCGCCAAGCGCGCGCGTGCCCATCACCAGCCGCACGATGAAATCCTTCAGCGCCGGGGCCAGATGCACCGCCGCCGCCGCCGCGCGGGCGGCGTGCAGTCGGTCGTGCCCCAGCCGAGGGCCCTCGGGGGCGGGCGGCGCGCGCAGTTCGCCCTCCACCAGATCGAGGATCGCGCGCTCCGCCTCTGCCCCCGGCAGCGCCAGCTGGACATGCAGCAAGAAGCGGTCCAGCTGCGCCTCGGGCAGTGGGAAGGTACCTTCATGCTCGATGGAGTTCTGGGTCGCGATGACCATGAACGGGTCGGGCAGCGGCCTTGTGCTGCCGCCGACCGTCACCTGATGCTCGGCCATCGCTTCCAGCAGCGCCGACTGCACCTTGGGCGGGGCGCGGTTGATCTCATCCACCAGCACCAGCGAGTGGAACAGCGGACCCGGCGCGAACTCGAAGCTTTCAGAGGCGCGGCGGAACAGCTGGGTGCCGATCATGTCCGACGGCATCAGGTCGGGCGTGCATTGGATGCGGGCGAAGCTGCCGTCGAGGCCCGCCGCCAGCCGCTTGACGGCGCGGGTCTTGGCAAGGCCCGGCGGCCCTTCGATCAGCACATGGCCATCGGCCAGAAGGGCGATCACCAGACGCTCGACCAGATGGTCATGGCCGATCAGGCCGGCTGCCATCGCCGCCGTCAGCTCTGCAACCTCGGCCGCCGCTGACGGCGCCGGAACGCTTTCCAAGAGTGCCACGCCTCACCTCCCCGATCGGCCATGTCCGGGGCAGAGTGGCAGAGGAACGCGCCCCCCGCCACCGCCTGCGCCTCATACTTGCGGATGAGCGGGGTTCGCGCCACGCGGCCGGGCCGGCTTGCCGTGCGGGCGGGGCGCGCTAGCCTTTCCGGTGCGCCCCGCGCTGGCACGGCGGGTCGCTGCAACAGGGAGGACGGCATGGCACGGCTGACAGCAAAGGACTTTCCGGCAGAACTGCTGGAGCTATACGACTTCTACGCGCATGGCCGCATCACCAAGCGCGAGTTTCTGGACCGCGCCGGCAAGTTCGCCATCGGCGGGCTGACTGCAGCGGCGCTGCTGTCGTCCTTGATGCCCAACTACGCGCTGGCGCAGCAGGTGATGTTCACCGATCCGGGGATCGTGGCGGAATACATCACCTATCCGTCCCCCAACGGGCATGGCGAGGTGCGCGGCTATCTGGTGCGGCCGGCGGTCGAGGGGGTGGCGACGGTGGATGCGCTGCCGGGCGTGGTGGTGGTGCATGAGAACCGCGGGCTCAACCCCTATATCGAGGACGTGGCGCGCCGGTTGGCGAAGGCGGGTTTCGTCGCGCTGGCGCCGGATGGGCTGACCTCCGTGGGCGGCTATCCCGGCAATGACGAGCAAGGGCGCGAGTTGCAGCGGCAGGTCGATCCGGCGAAGCTGATGAACGACTTCTTTGCCGCCGTGGAATGGCTGATGGCCAGCGAGATGACGACCGGCAAGATCGGCATCACCGGGTTCTGCTATGGCGGCGGCGTGTCGAATGCGGCGGCGGTGGCCTATCCCGAGCTTGCGGCGGCGGTGCCCTTCTATGGCCGGCAAGCGCCCGTCGCGGATGTGCCGAAGATCGAGGCGCCGCTGCTGCTGCACTTCGCCGAGACCGATGAGAACGTCAATGCCGGCTGGCCCGCCTATGAGGCGGCGCTGAAGGAGCATCGCAAGACCTATGAGGCCCATGTCTACCCCGGCACCAACCACGGCTTCCACAACGATTCCACCCCGCGCTATGACGAGGCGGCGGCCAAGCTGGCCTGGGAGCGGACGCTGGAGTGGTTCGAGCGATATCTGGTGTGAAGGGGGGCGGAGGGGCCCGTCAATTCCCCGTGGGGCAGGTGCCGCGCAGGCTGTCCCATTCCCGAGCCCCCGAACTGATCGTGGAATTTTGGGCGGTGGCAGCACGAAACCGCTTGGCCGGGCCCTTTGGGGCCTGTCCGGTGCAAACGGATATGGCAGCGTGTGCGCAGGCGATGGCGATGGCCTTCGCCAGAGCGGGCGGCGCAGCAGAAACTCAGTTAACAGAGAGTCGGGCGCAGGTTCTCCTCGACATGCAATAATCCCCAGACGCACCGCCCCCGATATGTAACGCCCAGATGATATTCGCCCCCGGCCGCCACGCACTCCCCCAGCACCGGAACCCCGCGCAGCACGAGACGTTGGGGCCGCATGCAGGACACATCCCCCACCCGCCGCACCATCTCGCTTGCCGTTCTCGCGGCCGCGCTGATCCTCCTCCTTTTCGTCGCGCCCGATGTGCTGCTGGTGGTTTTCGCCGGTATCCTTTTCGCGGTGTTCTTCGGCGGGGGCGGCGGCTGGATCGCTCGCAAGACGGGGATGCCGAGGCCCCTGGGCATCGGCCTCTTCATCTTGCTGATCCTGGCCGCGCTCGGCGGCGCGATGACAGGCTTTGCCCCCGCGATGGCAGAGCAGTTCGACCAGCTGACCAAGGACATCCCCGCCGCCTTCGAAAGCCTGCGCGAGCGGGTGGAGCAATATAGCTGGGGCGAGCGCCTGACCGATGCCATCGACCCTTCGAGCCTGATGTCCAGCGAGAGTGGCCTTGCCGCCGCCTCGGCCGTTACCGGCACCTTCGGCGCACTCGGCAATTTCGTCATCATGCTGTTCATCGGCATCTATGGCGCGCTGAATCCCGGGCTTTACCGGTCCGGGGTTCAGGCACTGCTGGCGCCCTCGCTGCGGCCTCGCGCCGATGAGGTGATGGACAAGGCCGGCAATACCCTGCGCAGCTGGCTGTCGGCGCAGCTGATCGCGATGACGGCGGTGGGGGCGCTGACCGGCCTTGGGCTGTGGCTGATCGGCATTCCGCTGGCCTTCATCCTTGGCCTGATCGCCGGGCTTTTGGCCTTCATCCCCAATATCGGCCCGGTGCTGGCCGCGGTGCCCGGGATCCTGCTGGCCTTCCCCGAGGGGCAGAGCACTGTCCTGATGGTCCTCGGCGTCTATGTCACCGTGCAGGCGCTGGAGAGTTACATCCTCACCCCGCTGATCCAGCAGGAGAAAGTCTCGCTGCCCCCGGCGCTGATCATTTCCGCGCAGCTGCTGCTGGGGGTGCTGTTCGGCATCCTCGGGCTGGCGATGGCGACACCGCTGGCGGCCGTCGGCATGACGCTGATCGGCGCACTCTATGTCGACGACTATCTGGAGCAGGAGCGGGCCTGACGCCCGCATTTTACCGGAACATCGGGCATGCGCAGGGGTTGGGCCCGCATGAGAGCCCGCGGGCCCTGCGAAACAGACCTAACGCAAGGAGACGACCATGTTGAAATTCATCGGCGGCACCATCGGTGTCATCTTCCTGATCGGGCTGGCCGTTGTCGTCGGCCTGCTGATGCTGATCTTCTGAACCGGCCAGTTCCAGGACAGGGGGGGGCGGGCCGCAGGGCTCGCCCTTTTCGTCTGGCACTGATCGAAGGAAGTTGGCTGGGGCGCCAGGATTCGAACCTGGGTATGTCGGTACCAAAAACCGATGCCTTACCACTTGGCGACGCCCCAACTGGCGCGCTGTTTACTCAAGCCGCCGGGGGGCCGCAAGCCCAAAAATCGGCGGGCGCAGGATGGCTTCGCAATCTCTGTCTGCGTTGCGCCGCGCGCGGGTGGGCGCTAAGGGCAGGGGATGGAAACTGCAGATGTCCTGATACTCGGTGCCGGCGCGGCTGGCCTCTTCGCTGCGGCCGAGGCTGGGCGGCGCGGGCGGCGGGTGATCGTGCTCGACCATGCCCTGCGGCCGGGCGAGAAGATCCGGATTTCCGGCGGCGGGCGCTGCAACTTCACGAACCTGTCCACCGCGCCGGAGCGGTTCCTGTCGAAAAATCCGCGGTTTGCGCTGTCGGCCCTGCGGCGCTTCACCCCCCAGGATTTCATCGCGCGGGTCGATGCCGCCGGGATCGCCTGGCACGAGAAGACGCTGGGGCAACTGTTCTGCGACGGGAAAGCCACGCAGATCGTGGACATGCTGCTGACCGGCGCGGCCCGTGCGGGCGCGCAGCTGGTGACGGGGGCGGAGGTCGGCGCGGTGCGGCGGGAGGCGGGGCTGTTCACCGTCGAAACCTCGCGCGGGGCCTTTGCCGGGGATAGCCTGATCGTGGCGACGGGGGGCAAGTCGATCCCGAAAATCGGGGCCTCCGGCCTTGGTTACAAGGTCGCGGAACAGTTCGGTCTGCCGGTGCTGGAAACGCGTCCGGGCCTTGTTCCATTGACGTTTGCGGAGCAGGAGCTGGAGCGGCTGAGGCCGCTGGCGGGGGTGTCGGTGAGTGCGCGGGTGTCCTCGGGGAAGACCGGGTTTGACGAGGCCTTGCTGTTCACGCATCGCGGATTGTCGGGGCCGGCGGTGCTGCAGATCTCCAGCTACTGGCGCGAGGGGCTGCCGATCACCGTGGATCTGGCGCGGGGGCAGGATGTGGCGGCTGCGTTGAAGGCGGCGCGGGGCGCGGCGGGGCGGGTGGCGCTGCAGAGCGCGCTGGCGCGGCTGCTGCCGGAAAAGGTGGCGGTGCTGGCGCTGGCGGAAGCGGGCGTGGACGGAGCCAAGCGCCTGGCCGATCAGGGAAATCCGGTGCTGGAGCGGCTTGGTTCCATGGTCCATGGCTGGGAGCTGCGCCCGGTGGGGACCGAGGGCTACCGCACCGCCGAAGTCACTCTGGGCGGGGTGGATACGGACGCGCTCGACGCCCGGACGATGGAGGCGAAGGCGGTGCCGGGGCTCTATTTCGTCGGCGAGGTGGTGGACGTGACCGGCTGGCTGGGCGGGTACAACTTCCAATGGGCCTGGTCCTCGGGCTGGGCGGCGGGGCAGGTGGCCTGAGGTAGGGGGTAAGGGGTTGATTCCGTTGGAAAGGCCTATGTGGAAACCATGCAGAAGGCATACGTATTTCATATGCATAGGGGAATTGTCGGGAATTGGGTGGGTCTGGCCGCCGGGCCGTTGTTGGCAGGCAGTTTCCCTGCAATACTTTTTGGTATATCCTTCACTCGATCCCACAAACTCCAAGGCCATCCCCATGCCGCGCAACACATCCGTCACCATCGGTGACCATTTCGACAGCTTCATCGCCGAGCAGGTGAAGACCGGGCGCTATGGGTCCACCAGCGATGTGGTGCGGGCCGGGCTGCGGCTGCTGGAGGAGCACGAGGCGCGGGTGAAGGCCCTGCAGGAGGCGCTGGTAGCCGGGGAGGAGTCGGGCGAGCCGGGGGAGTTTGACTTCGAGGCGTTCAAGGCTCGGAAGCGGGCGGGCTTTGCCGGGCGATGAAGGCCCTTGGTTTCTCGCCCGCGGCGGTGGCCGATATCGAGGTGATATGGGACTACAGCGCGGACAGGTGGGGGCCGGATCAGGCCGACAGGTATACCGACGAGATCCGTGATGCCTGTCTTGCCCTGGCGGAAGAGCGGGTGCAGGGGAGGGCGGTTGATCTGCGGCCCGGCTACTTGAAATACCGGACCGGATCGCATGTCATCTATTACCGGGACCGGGGAGAGCGCCTGGATGTTATCCGCGTACTGCACGGCCGCATGGATGTGGAGCGGCATCTTTAGCGGCGGTCGCCAAGAGGTGTGGGCGCTCGATGCCATGCCATGCTTCTTTCAGAAATCTCGATAGCTCAGGCCTCTGCTCCACTCGCCAATGTAGCTGCCTATCCATCCGGGAAATGAGGTCGATACCTGTTCGACGGTCCCGAACTCGTGGTCCCAATAGTAGACCGGCGCCGAGAGGACCGCGGTCTGATGAAGGTCGCGTCTATCGAAGCAAAACTGGTTCCCGCCACCGTCACTTCCGATGGCGACCAGCGTCTTCGGCATGCCGACTTCATGCCAGCCGGTTGAGATATCGACAATTTGTTGCGGCAGATAGAGTTCGGAAATATCATGCAGATCTGCGCCCCGGTCTAATATTCCGCTGATCAGAGCCAAGGTTGGCCAAGGCAGTCCCGTGGTCAGGACTTCGGCTTTATAGTCTTCGGGAAAGGTGACGTTCAGCGAGACTTCTGCTGCGTGCAACTCGCTGTGATCCACCCTCACTGGTGGATGATCCGGATGGCTCCATTGGAGCGCGAATGCCAAGAGAATGTCCAAGTCCACCCCATCCTTGGCGAAGGCCATCGCCTTCGCCACTCACCGCCCTCTCAACCCGCCCCGGACGGGCCCCCAAAGGGCCCGGCCAGCGCCCGCCCCGCCCTTGGCGGGCGCTTCTCGCCCGCCAGGTCGGGCGCTGGCCTCATTCGGCTTTGGGTTGCCGATGGCGCCGGGTACATCGGTCGCGCACGGGCGGGGGCGAGGCAGTGCCTCGCCTGTTCCCGCCCGGTCTGAGTGGTTCGAAGTCGAGGAGGCTGGCCCGAAGTCCTTTTAGGCCCCCCCCTCACACCCTGACCGGGTCCGCTTTCGCCACCTTGTCCAGCGCCATCAGCACCCGCAGCAGCGCCGGCATCTGGCCGAGCGGCACCATGTTCGGGCCGTCCGAGGGCGCGGTGTCCGGGGCCTCATGCGTCTCGATGAACACGCCGGCGATGCCGAGGCTGACGGCGGCGCGGGCCATCGCCGGGGCGAATTCGCGCTGGCCGCCGGTCGATCCGCCCTGGCCGCCGGGTTGCTGCACCGAATGGGTGGCGTCCATGATCACCGGGTAGCCGGTTTTCGCCATGATCGGCAGGCTGCGCATGTCGGCGACCAGCGCGTTGTAGCCGAAGCTGACGCCGCGCTCGGTCAGCAGGATCTTTTCATTGCCGGTCGAGGCGACCTTGTCGGCGACATTGGCCATGTCCCAGGGCGCCAGGAACTGGCCCTTCTTGATGTTGATCACGCAGCCGGTTTGCCCGGCGGCCAGCAGCAGGTCGGTCTGGCGGCACAGGAAGGCCGGGATCTGGATCACGTCGACCACCGCCGCCGCCTCGCGCGCCTGATCGGCGTCATGGATGTCGGTCAGCACCGGGCAGCCGAAGGCGGCGCGCACGCCGTCGAGGATCTTCAGCCCCTCGGCGATGCCAAGGCCGCGCTTGCCCGACAGCGAGGTGCGGTTGGCCTTGTCATAGCTGCCCTTGAAGATGAACTGCGCGCCCACCGCGGCGCAGGCCTCGGCCATCGCCCCGGCGATCATCTGGGCATGGTCCGCGCTTTCCAGCTGGCAGGGGCCGGCGATCACGGTCAGGGGGCGGTCGTTGCCGGTGGTCAGCCCGCCGATGGTCACGTCTTTCATGGTCATCTCCTTGGCCCGGTCTAGGCCGAAACCTGTTCTCGCAGGATAGAGGCGGTCAGCGACAGCATCAGGTAGAGCCCGCCGAAGATCAGCAGCGCCACCAGCGTATTCTCGAAGGCGCGCGGATAGGTCGGCTCGTCGGGCGGCAGCGGCTTGACGCCGGTAGACAGGTAGCGCGTCTGCTTGTTGGCCTCGATCCGTGCCACCTCCATCTGCTGCGCGGCCTGGCTGAGCATCAGCTGGCGGGTCTGCAGGTCGGCCTCGGCGATGCGCATCTGGCCCGAGATCATCGCGAGCGAGGTGGCGCCGCCGGTGCTTTGCGTCAGCTGCGCGCGCAGGCTGACGATCATGTCCTGCAGGCGGTTGATGTCGCCCTCGGTCCCGGCGACGCGGGCGGCGTTGGGCTGGGCGTTGTCGTTGAGCTGCTGCAGCTCCAGCCGCTTTTGCGCCAGCTGCACCTCGAAGGTGCCGATCTGCTGCATCACAACGGCGTTCTCGCTGATCGGGTCCAGCACGCCGAGCTGCTCCTGCATTTCGAGCACGCGGGCCTGCGCGGCCAGCACCTTGGCCTCGGCGTCCTCATAGCTTTCGCGGGCGCCCTGCATCTGGTCTTCGCGCAGGCGCTGGGTCAGGTGATCGACCTGTTCCTCGGCATAGCCGATCAGCGCCTCGGCAAAGGCGGTCGAGACGGCGGGATCGGTGGCGATCACCTCCATCTTGACGATGCCCTCGGTCGGGTCATAGCCGATCTTCACGTTGCGCTTGTAGGTGCGATAGGTCGCCTCCTCGGTCGCATCCGGGGCCAGGCGCTGCAGCGGGTCGATGCCCGGCTGGCTCCAATGGTCGCGGAAGCCGAGGTCGGCATCCAGCCGCTGCATCGCCTCGCGCGATTGCATGTAGCCCTGCACGGTGATCGAATCCTGGCTGGTGGCGAATTGCGTGCCCGAGAACATCGATCCGATGCTGGTGGCGCTCTCGGCCTGCTGGATCACGAATTCGGACCGGGTGGCGTAGAGCGGCGTGGCGATCATGTAGTAGTACCAGCCGCAGATCAGCGTCGGCAGCAGCACGAAGAAGGCCAGGCGGGTCAGCAGCAGCGCCAGCTTGCGGCGGCGGCGCTTGGCGATGCCGCGCTGCACCTTGAGGATCTCGGCGGCGCGGCGCTCTGGGGTCAGCTGCTGCTGCGCGGCCGGCAGCTGCGGGGTCTGGCGCGTGGTCTGCGGCAACTGGACCCTGCTCTCCTGCGCCTCGGACACCACGAGGTCGAGCATGTTCGAGCGCTGGAACGGGTCGATGCCGCGGCGGCGCAGCACGCGCACCGCCTCGAAATCTGAGGTGACCTCGATCCCGTGGCGCTGCGCGACGCGGCGGGCCATGCGCAACTGGCGCCCCGTCAGCCCTTCGGCGCGGATCGCGGCGATCTCTTCCTCGGGCGTGCTTTCGGAGGGCCCGAGCACGGTATCGGGCGCGGCGGTGGGATAGCGGTCGGGGCCGAAGCCGTCATCTTGCGCCGTGTCGGGCACCATCATCATCGGCGCCTCGGCCGGGTGCTGGCGCTGCATGGGGGCCAGCACCGGCCCGCTGCGCGGCGGGCGCTGCGGGTCGGGCTTGGCCTGGGACGGCGCTTCGGTCGCGGGCATCGCCGCAGGCTCGGCCACCGCCTGGGGGGCAGAGGCAGGCGCGGACCGGCGGATGCGGAATTTCTTAGCCTTGGTAGGAGTAATCATAGAGCTGCTTTGCCTCTTCCAAGGTCTCGAACATATGCAACTGGCCGTCCCGCAGCACGGCTGCGGAGCGGCAGAACTTTTCCAGCGTCTGTGCCTGATGCGAGACCACGATCACCGTGGCGCTTTGCAGGCGGTCGCGCAGGATGGTGCCGGCCTTGCGGTTGAATTCGGTATCGGTGGTGGCCGGCATCCCCTCGTCGATCAGATAGATGTCGAATTCCAGCGCCAGCAACAGCGAAAAGCTGAACCGTGCCCGCATCCCCGAACTGAAGGTGCCCACCGGCATGTCGAAATATTCGTCGATGCCGCAGAGCCAGCGGCTGAACGCCTCGACATAATCGGGGTCGAGCCCGTAGAGCCGGGCGATGTAGCGGCAATTCTCGGTCGCGGTGTGCTTGTTGACGACGCCGCCCATGAACCCCAGCGGGAAGGACACCCGGCAGGTGCGGGTGACGGTGCCCTCGTCAGGTTTCTCCAGCCCCGCCATCATGTTGATGATGGTGGTCTTGCCGGTGCCGTTGGGCGCAAGGATTCCCAGCGAGTTGCCCAGTTCCACGCGAAACGTGGCGCGGTCAAGGATCACCTTGCGCTGCTTGCCCGTCCAGAAGGACTTGCTCACGTTCTCGAATTCCAGCATCCGCCTGTCGCCCCGGCCTTGCCCTGCCGCCCGCTGGCTTGCAGGCTGTGGTTGAGGGGGCAGCATAGCCCCCCATCTTGCCCGCATTATGGCGGATCGGCCGAATAAAATCCAATGACTTGCGCGCCACCGGAGGCGGGGCGGCGCGCAGGTGGGTTAGTATTCGACCTTCTGGATGCGCAGCAGCTTGCTGGCCAGCAGGGCGATGCCCGCCGCGGCAAAGCTGAACAGCGCGCCCATCTTGGCGGCGTCCTGCAACGGCCCGGCCTCGAAGGCGACCGAGGCGACGAAGAGGGCGACCGTGAAGCCGATGGCGGCGACGCAGCCCAGAACGAACACATCGCGCATGGTCATCCCTTCGGGCAGGCCGAACCCCAGCAGACGCGCGCCGACCCAGCCCATCAGCAAAATCCCCAGCGGCTTGCCGATCAGCAGGCCCGCCATCACCAGCCAGGTCGGTTCGGAAATCGCACTCAGCTCCACCCCCGCATTCAGCAGGCCGAAGAGCAGCAAGATGATCTCCACCGGGTACTTCAGGTAATGTTCCATAGTGTTGAGGAGGTCATGCAGATGCTCTTCCGCCTCGGCGAACAGGCCAAAGCCGCGGTCGGCATGGGGGATGGTCGGCACGATCGGCAGCAGGCCAAGCGCGGGGTGGATGCCCGCCTCCTGAAAGCCATACCAGCTGAGGCAGCCAGCGATCAGGTAGGGCCAGAAGGACAGGTATTTGCGCATCCAAGTGGAGTTCGGGCGCAACTGGTTGCCCCGGTCCATGGTGCGCGGCAGCCAGTTGGCCAGCACGAAGACCGCGGCGGCTGCGCCGAAGGACAGCAGCAGCCATTGCGGCGCCAACTCGCCCGAGGGGTAGAAGACCGCAAGGATCAGCAGCCCGCCCGCATCATCGGCAATCGCCAGCAGCAGCAGGAACCGGATCGCGGGGTGGCCGGCGCCGAAGACCATGCGCCCGACGAGGTAGGAGAAGGCGATGTCGGTGGCGGTGGGAATTGCCCAACCCTGGCTGACCAGCGCATAGACCCCCAGCACCGAGGCCAGCCCCAGATAGACGGCGACCGGCCCCAGCATCCCGCCGACGGTGGCGATCAGCGGCGTGACCGCCTTCGATCCGCGCAGCGAGCCTTCCTCGAGCACGATGGCTTCCCAGACTTCCTTGGCTGCCATCGCGAAGAACAGCGCCATCAGCACGTCATTGACCAGATAGTGCAGGGTCAGCGTGCGGTGGATCTCGCCGTTCACCTCATGGGCGTGACCGAGGATGAAGTCGTCGATCAGCACGAACTCGACCACATCGTGATAACTGTTGGGCGAGATATTGGCCCAGATCAGGGCGATGACCGCGCCCCCGATCAGCAGCAGCGAATAGGTGGTGACAAAATTCCAGACGCGATACATCTCTGCCCCTTGCCCCTGTTTCGTATCGGCATAATCGATAGGCTGGGGCGGGGCAATAACCCCCGCAGGGCCCCTGTGAATTGGCCGCGCAATGCCTAGATCTGGCGGATGACCCCGCGCCCCCTCTCCCTGCCCGAGCGCATCGGCGCCTGCCGCCTCTGCGCCGCCGACTTCGCCTGCACCGCCACGGCCCATACCCCCCGCCCGGTGGCGTGGTTCGACACGGGCGCCACCCCCGGCGTGATGATCGTCGGGCAGGCGCCGGGGATGCGGGTGCATCTGGCCGGGCGGCCCTTTGCCGACCCCTCGGGGGACCGGCTGCGGGACTGGCTGGGGATCGGGGCCGAGGTGTTCTACGACCGCGCCCGCGTGGCGATCGTGCCGATGGCCTTCTGCTTTCCGGGCTACGATGCCGCGGGCTCCGACCTGCCACCGCCACCGCGCTGCGCCGCCACCTGGCGGGGCGAGGTGATGGCGGCGCTTGGCCCGGTGCCGCTGGTGCTGCTGGTCGGCGGCCATGCGCAGCGCTGGCATCTGGGCGCGGCGGCCACCCGCGGCGGCGTGGGGGCCACCGTCGCCCGCTGGCAGGGCCATGCGCCCGCCGTCTTCCCCTTGCCGCATCCGTCCTGGCGGAATACGGGATGGCTGAAACGCAATCCCTGGTTTGCGGCCGAGGTGCTTCCCGCCCTCCGCGCCCGGGTTCAGGAGGCCCTGGCATGACCGATACCACCGTTCTCGACCTCGCCCATGCCGCGATGAGCGCTGCGCCGGACGATGACGCGGCGCGCCTGCGGTTCTATGAGCGCATCGCCGATGCCGAGCTGTTCGTGCTGCTGGAGGAGGATCCGGCGGGCGACCAGATCCGCCCGCAGGTGTTTGCACTGGAGGAGGGGCAGTTCGTGCTGGCCTTCGACCTCGAGGAACGCCTCTCGGCCTTCACCGAGGCGCCCGCCCCCTATGCGGCGCTGCCGGGGCGGGTGGTGGTGCGGATGCTGGCGGGGCAGGGGATCGGGCTGGGGCTGAATCTTGGGGTGGCCCTGTCGGAAATGCTGCTGCCGGTGGACGCGCTGGTCTGGCTGGTGGCGACCCTGGATGCCGGCCCGCAGTCGGTGGAGGCGGTGCCGGAGCGGTTCCATCCCCCCGCGCAGCTGCCGCAGGCGTTGCTGACGGCGCTGGACATGAAGCTGGCGCTGGCGGCAGGGCTGGCGGCGCAGGCGCTGCTGGCCGGGGTCAGCTATGCGGATGGCCGGCGCGGGCATATGCTGGCCTTCATCGGTGCCAGCCCCGCGGCGGAAGGCGCGCTGGCCCATGCGGTGGCCGAGGCGCTGACCTTCTCGGGGGTGGAGGCGGGTGAGATCGACGTGACCTTCCTCGACCCCGCGACCCCCGCCGCACGCCAGATGGCGGCGGTGGCGCTGCGCTTCGACCTGCCGCAGCCGGCGGAAGAGACGGAGCAGGTGGTGTCCCCCGCCGCTCCGGGGATGGACCCCGCCAAGCCGCCGATCCTGCGCTGACCCCCTGAAGGTCCACCGCTGACCAGGGCGGCGCCCCCACCGTCCTCGCCGCGCCTTTCCCTTTGCCTTTTCCAAATATCCTCGGGGGGCGCGGGGGG
>Ga0209347_1002276_pt1 | contig 26066 bp, 24 predicted proteins | sample AutmiccommuBRH23_FD_187382 | JGI IMG/M metagenome (GOLD analysis project Ga0209347, IMG submission 187382) | Deep subsurface microbial communities from Mt. Terri, Switzerland - Autotrophic microbial communities BRH/23 (SPAdes) (version 2) | ecosystem: Environmental > Aquatic > Deep subsurface >...
ATGCTTACGCCTCGTAAGCATGCTTTCCAGGACATGGCTACGAGGCGTAGCCATGGCACCCAATCACCAAATTAGAATAGTCGCCGTACTACGCGCTGCATTCCTGTTCAATCATGTGCGAAAACGCATCGCGCAACCTCTGCGTGACGGGCCCGATGCTGCCGCCGCCGACCGCGTGTTTTTCCACATGGACGACCGGCAGCACCTCCATGACGACGTTCGTCAGGAAGACTTCGTCGGCCTCCAGCAGATCGGAGACGGTCAGGTCCTTCTCGACGACCTCGATGGATTTCTGCTGAGCCAGGTGGAGGACGGCTTTCCTGGCGATGCCCGGGAGTACGGGCGTCTGGGCCGACGGCGTGTACAGGATCGACTCTCTCACGAGGAAGACGTTGCTCACGCACCCCTCGGCCAGGCGGTTGTCCGTTGTGAACCACAGCGCCTCGGCGGCCCGCCTCTGATGGGCCAGGTTCAGGGCGAGCAGGCGCGGGTAATAACTCGTCGTCTTGTGCCCGCACGTCGGGTCCGTCGGGTTCTGTCGGAAGGGGCACAGCACGACCAGGACGCCGGTCTTGTAGTAGTCGGGGGGGTAGGGGCGAAACTCCGTCGCCGTGATCAGCAGCGTCGCCTTTCGCTGTTCCTCCGATTCCACCAGGGGGCCGCTGGTCAACGTCAGCCTCAGGCGTGCATCCTTCAATTGATTGGCTTCGAGCACATGATCGATCGCCCGGCCGATGCATTGCCTGTCGTACGAGGGAGCGATGGATAGTGCCGCGGCGCTGAGAAACAGGCGATCCAGGTGATCCTGCAGGCGGAACACGATCCCGTTGCGGCTCCGCATCGTCTCGAAGAGCCCCGCGCCGTAGAGCAGGCCGCTGTCGGTGACGGAAACACCGGCCTTTTCGACCTCGATCAACTCACTATTTAGAAAGACCTTGCTGGGCATATTCTGTTTCCACGGCCTTGATTCCCGCCAGAAGCGCTCGCGCCTTGACGATCGTCTCTTCCCACTCGGCCTGCGGGTCGGAGTCGGCTACGATCCCGCCTCCGGACTGCACGAACGCACGGCCGCCGGTGATGATAATCGTTCGGATGGCGATATTCAAGCAGACAACGCCGTCAAGTCCGATGAAGCCGATTGCGCCCGTATAAACGCCTCTGGCGGTCGGCTCGAATTCCTCGATAATCTCCATGGCGCGAATCTTGGGAGCCCCGGTGATCGAACCGCCCGGGAACATGGCCTTGAGGATATCGTTGAACGTAACGTCCTCCCGCAGTTCTCCCGCGATGGTAGCGACGCCGTGGTACACGGTCGCATACGCCTCGATGGTTCTCGGTTGAACCACCCGGCGGGTCCCCGGCTTGCAGATCTTCGCCACGTCGTTACGTTCCAGGTCGATGATCATGTTGAGCTCGGCCTGCTCCTTTTCGCTGGCCAGCAGATCATTGAAGTGCCCGGCATTGAGTGCCGAGGCCTCGGGGTGGGAGTCGTCGATCCGCGGGCGAGTCCCCTTGATCGGCTTGGTTCGGATCAGACCCTCGTGGACGGTGATGAGCATCTCGGGCGATGCGCTGACGATCTGAAAACCGCCCGCGTCGATGTACGCGGCGTAGCCGCTGGGATTGAAACGATTCTGCCAGTGAAAAAGTTGGATGGGGCTGCCCCGGAAAGGGGCCTCGAATCGGTGCGAGAAGTTGACCTGGTAGACGTCTCCATCGCGAATGTGGTCCTTGATCCGCATCACCGCGTCCAGGTACTCCTGCCGGGTCATGTTCCGCCGGAGGTCAGAAAGGTCGGTGTCCTCGAAGTGCGCGCGGGGGGGCTCCTCAAGGCGGATCTGCTGGGATCGACGCAGATGGTGTTCCAGGGACGCGATCTTGTCCGCCGGTTTCTCTGAATCGTCGGGCATTTCCAGGGCGACGATCCAGAAGACGTCCGAACGATGGTCGTAGGCGATGAACCGGTCATAGAAACACAGTCGGATCAGCGGCAGGCGAAGATCGTCAGCCGCCTTCTCCGGCAGCCGCTCAACGTATCGCCCCAGTTCATAGGCGAAGTACCCGATCCATCCGCCACGAAACATGCCGAGTGGAGGGAAGTCCGTCTCTCCGGGATTGGCGGCCCCCTCGGTGAGTCTGTATTTGCCGAGGACGCTCTGGAGTTTCGCGAAAGGGTCCGTCTGGTCCGTTGTGAATTTGAAAACCTCTCGCGGCTCACAGGCCCAATAGCTGAATCCGTGGCCATCGATCACGGCCGGATTGGCCCCCAGAATGGAAACCGACGGTTGGCCTGCGAAGGCCCCGCTGACGGCGTTCAGATTCGCCGGCGCACTGACCTTACGCCAGTGCAGCCGACAGGGGATGGGTCCAACATCAGCCAAGCGGGTTCTCTCTATCGATTGTGAAGAGCCACCATCGCTGTTTGTTCTGCCGCTTCGATCTCGCCTGACGCTCGAAGCAGAGCGTCATCTGCGGGCCATGCTCGCTGACGAATTCCTCAGCCATGGTTGCGAGTTCCCTCGATGATGGCGATGCCCGCGGAGGTGCCGATGCGGTCGGCTCCGGCGTCCAGCATGGCGAGGGCCTGCTCGGCGGTCTTGATCCCGCCCGAAGCTTTGATCCGGCACCTGGGGGCCGTCTGCCTCATCAGGGCGACATCCTCCACCGTGGCCCCGCCGGCCGGGTGGAAGCCCGTGCTGGTCTTGAGGAAATCGACGCCCGCCTGCTGGGCGATTTCGCAGGCGAAGATTTTCTGCTCGGTGGTCAGTGCCGCCGATTCGATGATCACCTTGAGCAGAACAGGCGGCCGCATCATCCGGCAGGCCTTGAGCACGGACATCAGTTGGTGCAGCAGGTACTTCGCATCGCCCGCGATGATGGCCGCCAGATCCGCAACCACGTCGATCTCATCGGCCCCGGCGTAGACGGCGTCCTGAGTCTGTGCCACCTTGACCTTGGTCGTATCGGCGCCGAGCGGAAAGCTCACGACGGCGCAGACGGCCACCGCCGTCCCCTGAAGCCGGTCGGCAGCCGCGGACACCCAGCGAGGAGTGACGCAAACCGCATGGAACCCATGGGTCACAGCCTCCTCGCAAAGCCGCAGAATCTCGGCCCGCGTGGCCTCGGCCCTCAAGAGCGTGTGGTCGATTCGTCGTGCTATGTCGTTCGCTGTCATCTGCGATTCAGAAGTCATTCTCAAAGGCGCCACAAGTCAGGTGATCGTTTCTCTCGACAGCATCATACTACGGCAGTCCCCGCGTTCCAGCAAGCTTCCGCCGGTCTCGCCAAGGACAAATTACGCACGTGTTGAACCTGTTGCATGGACTTCGGGTCAACTTCTGGCACTTGACAGAATGGGGTTTGGAAGAGTCCGAACGCTGAATACGCGAATCAGCGGGTGTATTTCGTTTGAAGAAATCTCACCGCTTCATCCACGCTTGAGAACATCGCGTTGGCGGTTTGGGTGACGAAGATGGAGGGGCTCTGCTCGGCCGTCCAGATCACGTAGACTTCCTTGGCGGCCTCGTGGGCGTGCTGGAGCTCTCGCTCGACGCCGCTGGAGATGGCGGCCCGGCCGTCGGGCAGGGCGGGCACGAAGCTGACGATCATATCCGCCTGGTCGATCAGCAGAAAGTCGCGGGCATAGATCTGGTTGTTGATGTCCCGCTCGATTTGCAGGACTTCTTCGACGTCCAGGACCGCCTGTTCGCATCCGGCTGTGAATTCGACCCGCTTGAGTCCCTGCTCGCGGGCCTCCCGGGCGACGGCGGGCAAGTGGGCCTCCTCCAGGTCGCCCGGATCGAAGCAGATGAACAGTTCCTTCATCCGCCTGCGGAATTCGGCGATCTCCCGCGTCACGCTCTCCAGTCTTGCCACCGCCGTCATCGGAAAACTCAGGTACGCGCGTTTGCGGTTTCGCTCGAAGGCCAGGCGATAGAAGGTGTCCACAGTCGGTTCGTCGCTGCCCAGGGCCAGGCAGTAGAAGGGCACCTGGTCGTTGATGCCCTTGCAGAGCATCTCGGTGCTGATGATCTCCTCCTCCCGCCAGACGATCAGGTCCTTGAGGCTGTGCTCGACGGCGTGCTGGTCCAGCAGTCGCTGGTGCATGGCGACGACTCCGTCGATCAGGCAGATGTACATATCCGCATTGAGCTGGCGCATCTGGTCGAAATCGACCGCCGGGAAGAGCCCGTGCCGCCAGCGGAACGTGGCGTGGGTGTTGACGATCAGGTTGGGGGCCTGGCCCGCCCGGATGATGATGTCCTTGAACACGCTGCGTCGGAGGGAATGGAGCCGTTTGAGCGAGATGTCGAGGATCTTGCCCGGCGGCACGTCCGGGGCCTCCGCGTACATCATGTCGCCGACGCTGCGGAGTTCCACCGGCTTGCCGTTGTGCTGGGCGAATTGGCAGACCGCCTCAAGATAGCTCTTCTTGTTGAGGCCCACCATTCCTGTAACGACGACGATCATACGGTCTCGTGCAATCCTGGAAATCTTCTGCCACAGAGGACCCGGAGATCACGGAGATTGATTCCGGATCTTTCTCTCTGCGTCCTTCGTGGCGTCTTCTCTTTCTCGCGAGTTCCGGCTACTTGGATGCCGGAGCACCGGCTTTCGGTGACAGGTGCAGATTCTTCAGTCTCTCCTGCCGGTCGTGCTCCACGAGGGCTGCGACCAAATCGCCCATGTTCCCCGCTATGATCTTATCGAGGCTGTGCAACGACAGGCCGATCCTGTGATCGGTGACCCGGTTCTGGGGGAAGTTGTACGTTCGGATCTTATCGGATCGATCCCCCGAGCCGATCATGGTTCGGCGTTGCGATTCCCGCTCGGCCCGGCGTTTGCTCTCGTAGAGCTCATAGACCCGGCTTCGGAGGATTCGCCAGGCCTTGGCCCGGTTCTTGTGCTGACTGGACTCGTCCTGCATATTGACCGTAATGCCCGTCGGGATGTGTTCGAGCCGGATGGCGCTGCTGACTTTGTTGACGTTTTGCCCGCCCGGCCCGCTGGACCGGCTGACGTGCTCAACCACGTCGGCGGGATCGATCTGCATATCCACTTCCTGCGGCTCCGGCAGGACCGCGACGGTGGCCGCCGAGGTGTGGATACGGCCCTGGGCCTCCGTCTCGGGCACCCGCTGGACGCGATGCCCGCCGCCCTCGTAGCCCAATTCGGCCCAAACGCCTTCGCCCTTGACATTGAAGATGATCTCGCGGAAGCCGCCCTTTTCCGAGAGGCTGAAATCGAGCTGCTCGACGCGCCATCGGCGGCTTGCGGCGTATCGGGTGTACATCTCGTAGAGGTCTCTGGCGAACAGGGCCGCTTCCTCGCCCCCGGTGCCCGCACGAATTTCCACGATGACCGAATCGATGTGCATGTCGTCGGCCATGATCAGGGTGTTCTGGAGCTCCTCCAGCAGCAGGTCCTTCCTGGCGGTGAGCTGGTCGATCTCCTCTTCAGCCATGGCGCGAAGATCGGCGTCTGCCGTCTCATGCTCGACAATATGCCGCGCATCGTCGAGCTCGGCCGCGGTTTTCTTGTACTCGCGGTACTTCAGGACCATCGGCCGACTCTTGCCTCGCTCCTTCGAGAGCGCAACAAACCTGGCCGGCTCCCTGGAAACCGCCGGATCGGAGATCTGCTGCTCGATCTGCTCGTATCGTGAATCCATCTCGTCGAGCAGAGCCAACAGGTGATCGTGTTCTCTAATCATTTGTACACACGGACACAGGCTCAAATAGAACAACGGCCGCCATGGTTTCCCGCCGGGGCGTTCCCGGCATAAGAAAAGCTCCTGCCCCAGGGTCCCAGGAGCAGGAGCTCGTCAGTTTTCGGCGGCGCAACTACTGCTGTCCTTCTTTGGCCTTTTTCATGTATCCGGTGCCGTACTTCTTCTGGAACCGCTCGATGCGGCCGGCCGTATCCATGAACCGCTGCTTGCCCGTAAAGAACGGGTGGCACATCGAGCAGGTTTCCGCGTGGATCTCGTCGGCGGTGCTGCGAGTCTCGAACGTGTTGCCGCAACCGCAACGGACCATGACCTTGTTGTACTTCGGATGTATCTTTTCTTTCATCTCTGTATCTCCAGAATATTCCCGAAACCAGCTATTTTACCGCCCGATGCCTGCTTTTCAACAGGAATCTTTCCCGATTTCGGGCCTTTTGCCGCAGATGGACGGAACTTCTTGCTTGCCGGACCGCCCTAAGATACAATACGTCTCGCTTAGACAAGTCCTCAACCGGATTTTGATTTGGGAGTACACGGATGATTGATGACAGCAGGATTCCTTGGGCGATTGCCCGGCGAAGAGGGGGGGATTCACCGTTCGATTTGAGACTCCTGGCGTTGTGCCTGTTGGCGGCGGCGCTGATGATGGGGTGTCGGAATGAGGCTTCGACGGCCAAAGCCCCGGCGACACAGTCCGGCGACGCAGCCGTTCAAGCGGTGCAAACCCCGTCCTCCGGGCCCGCATCGGCTCAGACGCCGGTGGAGGTTCAGGTTACCGTGCTGGCCGCGAAGATCGAAGTCGAGAAACCCGTTCTCAACCTCGGGGAAATAGGCACCGACAGCAAGCGGTCGGGCGAATTCCGCTTCACGAACACCGGGCAAGCTCCCCTGAAGATCCTGCAAGTCCATAGCTGCTGTGGGGTTGCAACACGGGGCGTCAAGGCCGGCCAGGAGTATGCCCCGGGTGAGAAGGGGGCCCTGGAATTCGACTATCTCGCCGGTTCGCTGCCGGTTCCCACGGTAACGCGCGAGCTCCGCTTGCAGACCAACGACCCCGAGCAGCCGATCGTATCGCTCACGATCAAGGCGAGCATCGTGCGCCGGGTGGAATACGCCCCGCGGAATCTCAAGCTGTTCCTCAAGAGAGAAAACGCCGGCTGCGAGGACATCACGATTCGCAGCCTTGACGGCAAGCCATTCTCCATCGCCGGCTTCCGATCCACGGCCAACACGATCTCGGCCCAGTTCGATCCGAACGCCAAGGCCACCGAGTTCGTGCTCAAGCCTCAGGCGGACATGGAAAAAGTCCCTCGCAACGTCAGGGGCATTATCAGTATCGATCTGACGCATCCGGAGTGTGGCAACGTGCGGGTGCCGTTCGACGTGCTGCCGGAGTTCACGGTGAACCCGGTCCATCTGATGGTATTCAACCTGCGTCCCGAACAGCCCGTCCAGCGAGACGTCTGGATTCTCAGCAACTACCGCGATGACTTCGAACTGGAGTCTGTCTCGTCCCAGAAGGGGACCATCAAGCTTATCAATAAGAAGAAGGTGGATAACCGCTACCAGTTGCAGGTCGAAATCGCCGTCCCCGCGAGGGAGGGCAGCGACACGATGGTGGCGGATGTGCTCGAGGTGAAGATCAAGGACGGCGACACCGTGTCGATCCCGTTTCGAGGATTCTACGTCGGGGGGTAACTCAAGGTGTCGAGTACTCGTGGGATCGCCGTCGGCGGGCGCGGGCCGTCTCGGTGGCAAATCAATATAACTCTTGTGATGGCAAGCAGTTGCATGCTTGTCGCTTGCTTGTCCTGTCCCTCGGAAAGGGTCAAGCAGGCGCCGCCGGCCGATGGCGGGGGCGAATTGAGCATCTTCCTGACCGGCAGTGAGCTCGGCTCATTGCGGCCCTGTGGCTGCTCCGGCGGTCAGCTCGGCGGCATCGAGAAGAGGCCCGCGGTTTTCGGACGCGTCCCCGCGTCCCGTCGGTTGATCGTCGATACCGGGAATCTGGCCGCCGGCGATGGCGAGCAGGACCTCATCAAGTACCGCATCGCGTTCGAAGCCCTCAGGATTCTGGACTACGATGTCGCCTGTCTGACCGACCAGGACGTCGCGATTGCAGAGCGTCTGGGCCTGTTGACGAGTTCACAGCAGGCATTGAGGGTGCTTGGAGACTCGGACGCGGAGGCCGAGGTGTTCACCAAGGGGTTTCCGGACCCTGGAGTGACCGTCAGCGTCGCCTCCTTCGACCCCCGCACGGCGCCGGCCGAACGGGCGGCCGGATTTTTCGGCGAGGGGGACAGGCCTGGGACCGTGAATATCCTGGTCCTTCGCCATTGCGACGCCGGCCTGCTCAAGGAGATCACCGCGAACGCGCAGGGAATCGACTGCATCATCTGCCCGTCGGATTCGGATGAGCCTCGCCTTCTGAGCGATCCGGACGCCAGGCCCCTGGTTGTTACGGTGGGCCGTTTCGGACGTTACATCTGCCGGCTGCGGGTGGCGATCCCGTCGGCGCAGGGGCGGCCGGCTCTGCAATTCGAGCGGATTCCCGTCACCGCGGACCTGCCGGATGATCCGGTCCTCGTCCAACTCTACAAGCAGTATCAGGAGCTGGTCGGTGCGGCCAATCTGCTGGAGAGCTATCCCCGCATTCCCTTGCCCGACGGCCTGGCGTTCACTGGCTCCCCGGCCTGCAAGAGATGCCATGAGTACGAGTATGAGCAGTGGAGCACGAAGGCTCACGCCGATGCCCTGAGCTCGCTCAAGAGGGTGGGCTCGGACCGCGATCCGGAGTGCGTAATCTGCCATGTTATCGGAATGGAGTATGAAGGCGGCTATCTCACGGAGGAAAAGACGCCGCACTTGAAGGATGTGGGGTGTGAGAATTGCCATGGACCGGGCTCGGAACACGTCAAATCGTTCGGCCAAAAGCTGACCCGGGAGCCCAAAATGAGCTGCCTGGCCTGCCACACGCCGGAAAAGAGCACCGGGTACGCCGGGAACGAGGAGGAGTACATGCAAAAAATTGTTCATTGGAGGGAACCCGCGGCCGCCGGCAATGTCAAAGACTAAGGAAGGGGTGTCCTTATGATCAAGACATTGCGCATAACAGGTGTGGCGGCGGTGGCTTTCGCGGGCGTGGTTCTGGCCTCGGTCCTCGGGCCCGTGTCGCTTATTCATTTCGATGACAAAGGCGACCAGCGGATGGGCATGGTCCTGGCCTCGCCCGGCGCTGTGGAACGGTTCCGCGACCTGCACGGCGACCAGAGCACGGCCGGGCAGGATACCAAACCGCCGCTGATCAAGCAGGCGGAGGCGTTCAAGGATATTATCGACCCGAAGCTCCCGCCCCCGACGACGACGGCCCAGACTCCGATTTCGACCCGTCGCGAGACTCCTGTGGCTAAGCCGCAGACGACCACCGCAAAATTCTACCTGATTGGAACCAGTTGCTCGCCTTCGAATCCGAACTCGTCGTTTGCCTACATTCGTTCTTTGGACAATACCTATAAGTGGGTTGAGTGTGGTGGTGAGATTGGCCACCTGGTTATCAAGGAGGTCCGGGAGGGTTCGGTGATCTGCTGGGACGGCCATCGCGACAGCGAGATCGCGATGGAGGTTGTGCCGGACAGAGCCAGCCTGCTGGAGATGAACGATGACGCGGCGGCTTCGGCTGCCACGGCGACGCCCCAACCTGTCGAAGTGAAAGTCACGGAGATTCCCGCGAATCGGCCGGGATTGTCGAACCGGCAGACTCTTCCCCGGGGGCAGAGTCCCGTGTCGAAGATGAGTGAGGAGGAGCGGGAAGCGCTGAGCGAACTCGCCGACAGGCTCAAGCAGCTCCAGGCTTCCTCGGGCGACGCCAATGGAACTCCCGATGCCGCGAAGATCGCCGCCGAGAAGCTGATGTCCGAGTTCAAGTCCTCCCAGATCGGTCCCCAGGAAACCAGGCGACTGGAGAATCTGGGCGACGAGGCTCCCGGTGATGCTGTGCGAGCGAGAGAGGAACTGAAGCGCGAGTTCCTGAGAAGAATGAATCCCTCTCGTTCGGCCGGGGATTGACGGAGCCTTCATTTCGCAGCCTTTCCTTTCCAACGACCCGGCAAGGAGTTGAGAAAGGAAGCCACAGAGGTCACAGAGAGAGCATGGTTGATTTGTGATTTGTGATTGTCGGACGCCGGGCGAGCTTTCGCTCGCAGGAGTGCTCTTCAATCCGAAATCGAGCCTCAACAATCGAACTCCCATCGCTCGGTGTCCTCTGTGGCCAAAACCGCTATTTCAGCCTTGGAGCGGATCATTGTCCCTTTTTGAGCCGTTCCAAGGGAGGGAGCCGGCTTTTCACTGTCCATGGGTTATGAGACGTGACGGCTCTCCAACGGTTTCAATCCCTATAGCCATCAGAGTCCCTGCATTGCCTCCCGCTGGAGGGGTAATGCCTGCTGCCAGCACTGGCGGCGATGTTTTTCTGGGCATGCCGGGAACTTTTCGCACGCTACCCTGTCTGACTAAGTAGATGGCGCCGTATGCCTGGCTCGTCCATCCTGAGGGCGGTATATCCGTCCCCGTTGCGAGTCGGCTGTGGCCGCCTCCCACTCGTGAGTACTGGATTTTGGCTGTTGTCGAAGTAATGGAGCAGGGTGACTTGGATACGAGGTACGAAATGATGGAATGGCATGTCCCCTCAAAGGATCGATGTCAATCGTTGGCTACGGTCGTCCTTGGTGTTCTGTTGTTGTGCGGCGGGCCTCTGCTCGCCCGCGACGGGAATGCCGCCTCAGGCACGTTATGTCACAAGGTCATTCCCCTACAGCACATCACGTCCGAACGCGGCATGGACTTCCTGGCCCGCCTCGGGATCGGGACGGCATCCAGGATGCCCGGGACCGGCGATCTGCTGGTCACGGGTGACCCCGCCGAATTGCAGAAGGCCGCGGCCATTCTGGAGCTGGTGGACACGCGCACCGAGTTCGACGTCCGGCTGCTCGGGCCTGCTTCGCCGGCGCTGCCGTCCAATGCGGAGATCGCCAGGGCCGTCGGCAGCGTGTGCATTGGGACGTTTGCCAATCCGCCGAAAGACAGGACCAAGATGAGAGCCATCGTCGATGTCCACAATGGGAACGTTGTGATCATCGCGGCGGTGATGCAGGTGCAGGACATTCGATTTGCCGTCGAGCTGGGTCCGGATGTTCTCCGGGAGCGACGGGCTGTAGCCGAACCGTCGAATGCGACAGGCGCTTCGATCATTCCGGCCGTCGCAATGCTCGAGTCTTCATTGGACGGGGCCGGCGGCAGTCAACCCAGGCAGTTCCTGCTGGCTAAGGAGATTGAGGAAACCCGCCGGCGTGCGGCCGAGATTCAGGCCCAGCGTCAGGCGGATCAGCGCTCCGCAGCGTCGCCGGTATCCAATGGGACGCTCGCCGGCGGAGATACGCCGTTTGGGAAATCCGATGTCAACGGTGTCGAGCCGTCCGTGCCTGCCGGGCTCCAACAGGCCGGCGCGGCGCCGGATCAGAATGCTCCGGCCGAGGGTCTTGCCGCCGATGCCGGCCTCCAGCCGGGACAGAGGGTGCCCTCCGACCCGGATCGGATCACGGAACCGAAGATCGAGCCGAAATCCATCATGGACAGGGGCGAAACCCGCGCCGTGGGGCAGACGAAGTTGCCGGCGTTGTCCCCGGTATTGCTCTACGAGCCCGCGGAGCTTTCCGACGGGGAGGAGATCATCAATCTGGGCCTGCCCGATCGGCTGGCTGTAATCGATCTGCTGGACCTGGTGGGCAAGTACCTGAATCTCAGTTATCTCTACGATCCGCAGAAAGTCACCGGCGAGGTGACCCTGAAGCTCAACGGAACGCTCAAGGGACAGGTGAAGAAGAAGGAATTGTATCCGCTGCTCGAGGCGGTGTTGCAGGACAAGGACCTGGTCATGACCCGCCACAAGGGCAACATCATCCGGGTCATGCCGAAGACGGAGGCCATGAAGGCCGACCCCGAATTGATGATGCCCGGATGCGATCCGGTTCAGGCAGGCAATGCGGTGATCCAGAAGGTCTTCGAGCTCAAGTATATCGACAACGCCAGCGCCGACAATCTGCTCCAGGGCATGGGGCTCACGGTGGGCACCACCTCGATTCCCGAGAGCCGGACCATGATCGTGACGGCATACGCCCACCGCATGGCGAGAATCGTGCAACTGCTGGAGATGGTGGATCGGCCGGGCGCTCCGAGGAGGTTCAGGTCCCGCCAGCTCCGGTACACGATGGCCAAGGCGCTCGCGGACAAGGTCAAGGCGCTGGCCGAACAGCTTGAGAACGTGACGGTGACGATCGGGACGCCGGACATGCCGGCGGCTGTCGCGGCACAGCAGCCGGGCGAGTCGGATGTGGCGTACCGGACCCGGCTGGCCCAGATGAGAGTTCAGCAGAATGCCCTGCGCGCCCAGCAGGCGGCCGCCAGGGGCCAGACGCCTCAGGAGCCCAAGCCGGGCGTGTACCTCGATGCCGACGAGCGGACCAACCGAATCCTCATGATCGGCGAGGAGGAGCAGTTGGCCACGGTCGAAGAGCTGGTCGATGTCTTGGACGTTGCCCAGCAGGACCTGCGAGTCCTGACGCTCTATCGCATGAAGCACGTGGACGCCGAGGAAGTCGCCCGCAAGCTCCAGGAGCTTGGCATCATCCACCGGGCGCCCGAAACATCCACTTCGCAGCGGCTCTCGCAGCAGGGCCCGCGGATCACGGGCCAGACGCCGGGCCAGCCCAGGACGGGGCAACCCGGAGTCCCCGAGACGGGCGCGCCGGCGGGCACGGAACTGACGCAGGAAGGGCTCGTGGGAGAGCCGCAGATCGTGGTGGTCGAATCGAACAATTCGCTCCTGGTCAACGGCACGCCCGAGCAGCATGCGAAGATTTCCTCCATCATCGAGTACGTCGACAGCGAAATGGACCTCGAGGAGATCCCGTACAAGATCTACCCGCTGGAGAACTCGTCGCCGGCCCACTTGTCGGAAATCCTCCAGGGTCTTATCCAAGAGACGGAAGAGCAGACCAAAGACGGCAAGATCGAGACGGTCGTTACCAAGAGGCAGCAGGAAATCACGATCGTCCCCGACCCGAACACGTATTCGCTGATCGTGTACGCCAGCAGGAAGAACCAGGAGTGGATTCAGAGCCTGGTCAAGCAGTTGGACAAGCGACGCCCGCAGGTGCTGATCGACGTGACGCTCGTGGAGGTCACCAAGACCGAGGCGTTCAACTACGATTTGAACCTGATCGAGAGCTGGCCGAGCCTGGCGGGCGCTTCCGGTGTCATTGAGGCGATTACCACGCCGGCGGACCTCGCCGCCGCCGGACGCGACCGGTTCATCGACGTGGGGTCCAAGAGCGGCAAGTTCACCGGCTACTATGGCGACAGCCACATCAACGCACTGCTGACGGCCATGCAGTCGAAGAACTACGGGCGCGTACTGGCCAAGCCGAAGATCCTGGTCAACGACAACGAGCCGGGTCTCATCAAGACGGCGGATATCGCCTACGTGAAGAAGACCTCTTCGACTCCATTCAACTCCGGGACGACGGGACAGCAGAGCACGTCCATCACGACCGCCATCGATTACGAGCCCTACGACGCCGGCATCGAGCTCAATATCACTCCGCACATCAGCGAGGGTGACCTGCTCCGCCTGGATATCGGGCTTACCCGGTCGGACTTCCGCGACACGGAAAACCCCGACTCGCCGCCGAACACGACCACCAGCGAGCTGGGGACCGCCGTGACGGTGCCCGACGGCAGCACGATCATCCTCGGTGGCATGGTGAAGTTGAATCAGAGCAAAGGCGGCGGAAAAGTGCCGATCCTGGGGGACCTGCCGCTCGTAGGAGGTCTGTTCCGGACGATCAACAACTCGGATATCCAGAGCAAGCTGTACGTGTTCGTCAAGGCCGAGATCATTCGCCCCGAAGGGGAACTCGGCCACGGGATGAAGGCCCTGACGGAAATATCCGATAAGAACCGAATGGCCTTTGAGAAACACGAGATGGAGTTCCAGAAGCATCAGGATTGGCCGGGGATCAAACCCAACGCCGTCGATCCGCCGAAGGTGCTCGAAACGAATTAACGAATGGAAGTCACCCTCTGATGGACCTGATGAACGTATGAAGGACTTGCTCGTACAGACTGCCAGGAGAACGGGACTGCTCGACGCCGAGCAATTGACCCGATACCTCGAGGAGAACCAGGGCCGCGGCCGGCTGGATGAGGTTCTGCTCACGTGCCCGTACTTCACGGAGGACGTGGTCCTCAAGCTGTTTGCCGAGGCGCTCCAGTGGCAGTATCTGCCGGAGATATCGGACCAGCACGTGCCCGCGGAGTTCATTCAGAACGTCCCGGCCACGTACGCACAGCACCACCATCTGGTCGGAGTGAAGTCCGAGAATGACGATGGCGAGTTGACGGTCGTGCTCTCCATGCCGCTGGACACCAACGCGCTGGACAACGTCTCGAAGATGACGCACCTGCCGGTCAAGCCGGCGATCTCCACGCGGGCCGCCATCACGGCCGTCATCGACCTGGCCTATCAGCAGCGAAGCACGGTGATCGAGGAGGTGGCCGAGGAGCTGGATTCCCAGAACCTCGACCAGTTGGTCGACGAAGTCTCGGGCTCCGACGACCTGCTCGACGTGGTGAACCGCCCGCCGGTCATCCGGCTGGTGAACGATATTCTGTTCCGGGCTCTGCAAATGCGGGCCAGCGACATCCACGTACACCCCTACGAGGCGAAGATCCAGATCCGCTACCGGGTCGACGGCATTCTGTACGACATGTTGAGTCTCAACCGCAACGTGCTGCCCTTGATCATCTCGCGTATCAAGGTCATGGCGGGCATGGACATCGCCGAGCGAAGAATGCCGCAGGACGGACGCTCCACCGTTCGTCTGGGCCAGCGTGAGGTCGATCTGCGCGTGAGCACCGTGCCCACCAGCTTCGGCGAGCGCTGCGTGCTGCGTATCCTCGACAAGAGCTCGGGCGTCTACGGCCTGGACGAGTTGGGACTGTGGCCGGACGATCTGAAAAAGCTCGATTCACTGCTGAACCGCGCCCACGGCGTGATCTTCGTCACCGGGCCCACCGGCAGCGGCAAGAGCACCAGTCTCTACGCCTACCTGAACCGGATCAACTCGGCGGAGAAGAACGTCATCACGATCGAGGACCCCATCGAGTACCAACTCGAAGGGATCAGCCAGATCCAGGTGGCCAGCAAGAAGGGCATGAACTTCGCGACGTCCCTGCGGCACGTGCTTCGCCAGGACCCCGACGTGATCATGGTCGGCGAGGTCCGCGACGTCGAGACGGCCCGCATGGCCATCCAGTCGTCCCTGACCGGTCACCTGGTGTTCAGCACCCTGCACACCAACGACGCGGCCGGCGCGATCAGCCGATTGCTGGATCTTGGGGTCGAGCCGTACTTGGTGAGTTCTTCACTGATCGCGATCGTGGCCCAACGGCTCGTGCGACGGATTTGCCCGGAGTGCCGAAAGCCCTCGTACCCGACGGCCCAGCAGCTCAGCGAGCTTGGTCTGGGATCGCTCGAGGACAACGAGGGGGCCCACTTCTACGTCGGGGAGGGCTGCGAGCGATGCTTCAAGACGGGCTATCGCGGCCGAACCGGGATCTATGAAGTGATGCTCATCAACGATAGAATACAGGAGTTGATCTACCGGCAGGAAACCGCCGGCGTGATCAAGAAACTCGCCCTGGAGGCGGGCATGCAGACGCTCCGTATGGATGGGGCCCGCAAGGTCCTCGCCGGCCAGACCACGGTCGCCGAGGTGCTCCGGGTGACGCAGGCGGATGTGTAGTGAAGGGGTTTCTGGGAAATGGTGAGTAGCAACTCGGAAATACGGACAGCTCTATGCCGAGATATGAATACATAGCGATCACGGGCAACGGCAAGAAGGTCAAGGGCACGATCAACGCCGAGAGCCCGTTCGCCGCTCGCAAGCAGTTGCGGATCCGGAGCGTGCATCCATCTTCCATCACGGAGGTGACCAGCGCCGCGGAGGGCAAACGCGTCCTGTTCTCGGCGTTCCGCCGGACGAGCAAGTCGCAGCTCATCGACTTTACCAAGCAGCTTGCCACACTCCTGAACTCCGGGATCAAGCTCACCGAATCGCTCTCGGTCCTGACGCTCCAAACCTCCGATCAGCGGTTCAAGACCGCCCTGACGGAGATCCGCGACCGGGTCGTGACGGGCGAGTCGTTCACCGACGCTCTGAAGGACTACGACGATTACTTCGACGTGATCTTCGTGGCCATGGTCCGTGTGGGCGAGGTCACGGGCACCCTGGGCGGGAGCCTCAAGACCATCGCGGGCTTCATGGAGAAGCGCCAGCGCGTGGAATCGAAGGTCCTCACGGCGATGATCTATCCGATCGTTCTGGTCGTGTTCTGTCTCGGGGCCATTCTGATCCTGACGACGAAGGTGATTCCCACGATCGGCGAGCAGATCAAACGGGCCGGCCAGGAGTTGCCCTGGATCACCCAGCAACTGATGAGTTTCAGCCATATCGTGACGAGTTGGCGGGTGCTGATTCTGCTGGGCGCGATCGCCGGCCTCGTGATCGTGTTCAAGCGATTCTTCCGGACGGAGCGGGGGGCCTACCTGCGCGACCGGTTCCTGCTGTCGTTGCCCGTGTTCGGTCCGCTGATCAAGCAGCGCGTCGTGGCGCGGTTCGCCTCGACGCTTTCGACCCTGATCGGGTCCGGGCTGGCGATGGCCGAATCGCTCCGCGTTGTCGCCGAGACGACGGGCAACTCGCTCATGAGACGGGCCATCCAGCAGGCGAGAGAGCGCATCCTGGCCGGAGCGGACATCGCCACGCCCCTGCGCGACAGCGGCGTCATCGATCCGGCGATTGCCCACATGGTGGCCGTGGGTGAAAAGAGCGGCGAGTTGGAAACGATGCTCAGGAATATCAGCGAGAATCTGGAGGCCTCGACCGACATTGTCATCGAGCGTCTCAGCGCCGCGATCGAACCGCTGATTATCATCGTCATGGCGACGGTCGTCGGCATGATCGCCTATGCGACGATTCTCCCGATTTTACGGATTTCCGCAGTGAAGTTTTAAGTTTGTTGGAGTTGAAGGACTATGAAGGAGAAGGAAAGGCACAACAGTCGCGGGTTCACGATGGTCGAGCTGATGGCGGTGCTGATCATCCTGGGCCTTTTGATGGCCGTGGTCGTGCAGAACTTCGTCGGTCAGGTGGACAAGGGGCGCAAGACGACCACCATGGCCAATCTGCGTCTTCTGCACACCGCCGTCAACCAGTTCCACATGGACACCGGCCGATGGCCCGGGGAAGATGAAGGATTGAGCGTTCTCATCCAGCAGCCGACGGATGTCAAGAACTGGCAGACGGGCGGCTATCTGGAGACGACGGATCTGCCCAAAGATGGTTGGGGGCACGACTTCGAATACGTGCAGTACCCCGAAAGCGGCAAGCCGTTCGTGATCAAGAGCTATGGCGCCGACGGCCAGGAAGGCGGCGAAGACTATGACGCGGACCTTCTCAGCACCGATGCCTCGTGATCGGCTTTTCGCCGTGTGCGGAGACGAAGCGCCGGTGCGACGCGCGTCGAACCGGTCCGGCGTTTGCGCCGCGGCGTTCACGCTCGTCGAGCTGATCCTCGTCATGACGATGCTGGGCCTGCTGATTCTGCTGGTCCAGACGAACCTGTTCGGCGTGCTTCGCCGCAGCAGTTTCAAGACGCAGGTCCAGGACTTCGTCTCCACGATGCAGATGGCGGCGTCGGCCGCCGCCGAGAGCGGCCGGCGGTACGAGGTGATCATCGACCCCACGGAGCAGGGCTACCTGCTGCGGGAGATCACCTCCTCCGATCTGTCCGACGTGCTGGCGGAGGAGATCATCACGCAGGGCCGGTTCGGGAGCAACTGCCGGCTTGCCTACGTGGAGTTCGACGACGGCGACCACACGAACGACGAACGGTCGAAGTTCCGGGTGGGGCGCGCGGGTTGGACCTACGGCGGCAAGATCGTCTTTCTCGATGAGAGCGAGCAGCCCTACGCGGTGGTCGTCAATCGGCTGACCCCCGTCATCCAACTGATGGTCGGGGATCCGCCGCTGATGACTCCCAAAGGAAAGGACGAGGTCCCGTTCCTCCAGTGAGCCGGGGACCCGGGATTCGTGACACGGAATGCACAACAGAGCAGACAACCCGTTCCTTGGCGAGCGAGCCGGCCGGCGGCCTGAGATCGCGGGGTTCACTCTCTTGGAGGTGCTGACGTCGCTGGCCATTCTGGCGTTGGCCAGCTCAAGCGTGCTGATCGTGATCGATCGCTGCGTGGCCTCGGCGGCGAATTCCGCCCTCCGTATGGAAGCGTTCTCGCTGGCCCGCGAGAACCTCGAGCAGGTGCTGGTTCGCGATTCCGTGGAGGAATCCATCGAATACGGGACCAGCGACACGTACACGGACATCTCGTGGCAGACGGTGATCGAGGCGTTCCCCGAACCTGTCAGCGGGGAGATGTGGGTCCGTGCGGTCTGTTCGGCCGAGTACACCGACTCCGCGGGGGAGACGCAGAAGATCGAGCTGGTGCACTGGATTGCGGAACTGACCGATCAGCAGACCGGGCAGCTCATGGATGACGAGACTCTGGCGAAGCTGGAGGTTGAGCAGTTCCTTGCGACCGATGAAGATGCGGCCAAGTACGCCGGCGTCGATGTCGAGACGCTCCAGCAGTGGGTCGACAACGGGTTGGTGATGACCGAGGACGACGGGTTCATCAAGTACAATCTGGACTTCTTCGTGGAGAGCCAGGGCGATCCGAGCGTGAGGGACAAGGCCAGGCAGGTGGAGTCGATTCGCGAACTGGCGATGGCCCTCAGGACGATGCAGAAGGAATTGGAGGAGGACGCCGGTGGTTCCGATGCAGGGAATTCCGCGACGGGTCTGTCGCCCGCGGAACTGGAGAAGATGGACATCGGCGAAGTCATGAAACTGCTCAAACAGAGGCAGGAGTAGGCTCCGGCTGTGTCGGATGCAGGAGAACGCCTCATGAAATCGAGAAACGCGATCATACCTTCCCCAAGCGGGTCCAATCCCCCGTTGTGCGGAACGTCCATCCGAGCCGGACATCGGGGGCATCGGTTGGGATTTTCGCTGGGCGAGATGCTCGCGACGGTGATTATCAGCGGGATGATTCTCGCCGCCATCCTGGGCGTTTACGGGCGGGCGAATCAGGCGGCCGATGCGGTGCTCCGGAAGATCGAGAGCCCGGCGCTGGCCTCGGAAGTCCTCCAGCTCATTTCCGAGGATATCGATCGCGTTCTGGGAGCCGATGGCGTGATCGTGCAGATCCGCAACGGATTCGATAACGGCTTCGTCCGGGCCGAACTGGTCCTGCGCCGCACGTTCCACGACACGGAGAACAAGGAGCAGGTCCTGGAGGAGATCACCTGGCGGGCCGGCTACGACCATCAGGGCGACGCCCCGGGTCTGATTCTCTACCGCAGCCGGGAAGGGATGGGCCCGGAGGACAAGCTGCTCGAGGATCAGCGAAAGGACTGGGAGAAGAATTATCCGTTCGTGCCGGTCTGTCGCGGCGCGACGTTTTTCCAGATCCAGGCCTATAAGGGCGAGGAGCTGATCGATCAGTGGCCACCGTCGGCGCCGCCCGCGGGCGTGAAGGTGACGATTTCCTTTGCGGAACCCTATGAGACGGTGCGGGGGACCCGCGACGTCCTCGACGAGCAGAAGATCAGCCGGACCTTCGTCATCGACGCGATGCGAAAGATCAAGTTTGCCATGGATTCGTCCGCAGATCCGAACGCGCCGGATGACCCCAACCGGCAAGAGGTGGACGAGCCGTCCTCCGACAGGCAGTCGCCGGCGGGGGGGCGGGACGCCGCCGGGAGAACCACGAACCCGCGCTCCACGAATGTACGACCACCCCAAGGATCGGTGCCAAATGAACGGACACCCACACAGACACGACGACGATGACCGGCGAGACCCTCCCGGCGTGATCCTGCTGATCACGCTGGTGATTCTGGTCATTCTGTCGACGCTTGGGTACACCCTCAGCGTCCGGGTGGCCGCGCGCCGGCACCGGGATCAATACGTCATCGACCACGCCATCGCCAGGCACGCCTGCGCTTCGGGCATGAAGTACGCGTTGGCGTCCCTGGACAATCTCGGCTTCGAGTTGATCAGCCGGCCCAACGAGCCGGACTTCTCCGATGTGTTCGCCCTGAGCGAGCCGGAGTACCAGAAGCTTCTCGTCCGGATGGAGCGGCTCCTGGCCGAGAAGAGCCTCTCCGAGTCCGACTCAGGCCGAGACGCAGCCACCGGCGGTCGCACGGCCAGGAACACGTCCGGGCTCGAAGATGTCAACGATGTCAACGAGGTCGATGGGGTCCAGCGACTCGCGGCCGCACCGGCAAACGTGGAGATCCCCGGTCCCTACGGACCGCCGTGGCCGCTGGTGACCGAGCCGGTCGAGTTGGAGATCGGTTCGGCCAGGGTGAAGATCGAGATCGAGGATGAGAACGCGAAGTATCCGCTGGGTTGGGCGATGCTCGCGGACGACAAGCTGCGAACTCAGGCAGGGGCTGGTTGGACGACGTTTTGCGAGTGGATGGGGTATACGTCCCAGGAGCTCGCGGGGTTGAACAAAGATCTGGCTGCAATCGGCGGGAAAAAGGCGTTCAAGATGGAATTCAAGCCGGAGACGACCGAGGTGCCGGCGCCGGCAAACCTGCGAAGCCGGATCACCCGGCCGACCCCCGGCGCCGCCGGCAGCGCGGCGGTGCGTCGAACGGTCGGCAAGAAGTCCGTCTCCCCGGAAGAGCAGATTCAGAACCAGAGCAAGGAGTTCGCCAAGCTGTTCCACAGTTCGCTGGTGAATGCGCCGCTGCTGAGTCGGCAGAGCGTCGTCAGCGACAGCCGCAAGGAATCGGCCATGAAGTACCTGGGGCTCTGGGCCACGAGGCAGGTCAACATCAACACCGCCCCCCGGCATGTTCTGGAGGCGGCCGTGTCCTTCGGCAGCATCATTCATGCCCCCAAAATCGCGGAGGCCATCATCCAGCAGCGTAAGATCGCGCCGGTGGCCGATGTCAACGAGATCAAACAGGCGGTTCTCGGGTACTCCGATGCGATTGAGGACTGCCGGAACTTTCTTACGGCTACCAGTACGGTCTTCACCATCAGGATCACGGCCGTCAGCGGCGCCGCCAGGGCTACCGCGATCGCTGCGGTGAGCAAAGAGGGCGATAAAACACAGCAAATCGCGGTGATTTGCGACTAATTGTCAATTACTGAATGTCCGGGTGGCTTTTGACGAAAAAGCCGATGGCGTCAGTGTGATTTTTGGAGATCAGGAATCGTGCAATCTGGAAACCAGTTAGGAGTCTACCTGAGAAGGGACCGGGCGACCGTCGTGTGCCTTGCCTCCCAGGGTCGCGACAAGAAGTTGCTCGATTGCTTTTCCGTGAGCATCGAGGGCGAGGAGATGAATCCGCGGATCCTGTGCGATCGGATCGCCCACGCCTGCGACGAGCGGAAGATCCGATTCAATGAAACGGCGGTGGCGCTGGACTGCGCGGCCTTCATGCAACACGCCGTACACAGCGAGTTCAGCGACCCCAGAAAGGTTGCCGCCACCGTTCGCTTCGACACGGAAGAGAATTTGGCCACGGATGTGTCGGACGTGGCCGTGGGGTTTCGAATCGCGTCGAGCGACGACGAGGGGTCGCATCTCGACGTCTTCACGGCACAGCGTCCCGTTCTGACGGAGATCATTCAGTCCTTGCAGATCAATGGAATCGACCCGGTGGCGATCGATCCCGACATCTACTGCCTGTCCCGGTATCTGATTGAGTGTGCCGGAGGGCAGGAGGAATCGGAGAGCGGCACTCTGTACGCCATGCTCTCGGATCGTCGCGGCTACCTGGCGGTGGTGTCCGGGCAGCGGGAACTGGTGACGCTTCGAACCTTTCTGATCGGGCCGGCACAGGACAGAACCTCGCTGCTGGCGCGAGAGGCGCTGGTCACCAAAGCCCTTGCGAACGCCAGTCCGGTGGGGCGGCTCTGTGCGTTCGATTCCAGCGGCGAGTTGGCCGTGCAGGCTGTGGGTGAGAAGATCGGTCTTCCCGTCGGCGAATGCGATCCCGGGGTATTGGCGGGTGTCGAGCCCGGAGAGATCTCCGATTGCTCGAATGCGGTGGACTTCGCGCTGGCCTACGGAGCGGCCCTCGGGCTGGGGGATAAGGCCAACACCGTGAGCTTCCGCAACGACCACATGCCGTTCCTGGGCAAGAAGGTGCGGCTGCAAAAGGCGGTTCGGTTCCTGAGTATCTCGCTGACGATACTCCTTCTGGCTGTAGGTGTATTCTTCCATTCGCACTTGCTCCGGGAGAATCAGAACCGGGAAATGCTGCGGGCGAAGCTCGAGCCGGATTATCTCGCGGTCATGCTGGGAAAGACCAAGATTCCGGCTACGATGAAATCCGCCGTGGGGGACCTTGAAAAGGCCCTGAGAATCCTGAAAGCCGAGAAGACGGGGGTCGGGATGAACAAGGAAACCATCTCGGCCAAGTTGACCAGCGTTCTCCTGGCGCTGAATAGCTGCGCCCAGCAGACGGGACTCAATATCGATTCGATTTCGATCACGGGGACGAGCATCAAGATCGAAGGGGCCACTTCCAGGCGGAGCAACACGTTGAAGGTGTTTGAGGCGATGGGCGATGCAGGTTTGAGTGTTCTGAACCATAGCTTCAGGCCGGAAGGCAACATGGACAACTTCACCGTAAACCTGGAAATCAAGAAGTAGGTGCGAAAGGCATGGACATGCGAGATCTTCACCGTAATCCGATCCTATATTATCTGTTGATCCCCGCGATGGTGGGGATGTGGCCGTTGCTGGTCTGGGGGGTATATCTCCCGGCGACGGAACGTGACCGTGGGAATGACTATGACCTGCTGATCGAAGGCCAGACGCACATCATGGGCATTCTGGAGATCGATCCGCAGCGTACGAACAGGAGCGATCCCAATCGAGTGACCGGCGAGTTTGCCTATGGCAAGGCTGTGGACCGGGCGGCGAACCTGTGCAGCATTCCCGCCAAGGACTGTATCCTCGACGCCAGCAACATCACCATTATGGCCGGTAAGAAACGCCAGGATGCCACGATCAAGCTCAAAGATGTGAGCATTGTTCAGATCGCCAGGTTTCTTTCGGACATTCAGTCCACCTGGGTGAACCTCCAGTGCGACAATATCAAGCTGTCGATGCGAAAAGGGATGCCGGACCAGTGGGAAGCGACCTTCCGGCTCGTATACTACTACTGATTGACACCCCGTGCGAATCGCCGACAGGTGTGTCTTGCCGGGATACCCTTGCTTAACACGGCAGGGGGGCAGTATATCACTATATGTAGTATGTTTCCCATTTTGCCCCATGCGTCGGCGGCGGGTGCGTGCCCGGGAGTGCTCCCATAACCTTGTCGTCATGCCCGGCCGCTCCGGCAGGCTTGCAGGCCGTGTCCGCGACCGCTATTTTATGCAGAAAGTCGCCTCTTCACACCTGAACTTCGCTAAAGTTTTGGAAACGATTCGGTCGATATCAGTACTGTCTTAAGCCTCAAAAGGAATTGCGGGGCACACAACATATTGTGGTATCGAGTTTCGTTCGGAATGATCGAGCGACTCAGGCAGGGTAGGCTTTTTGGCAGGGTAACGTGAATGCCGGAGCGTGGTTCCAACGGGTTTGCACAAGAACGTCAGGACTGGGAGAATCCCCTGGAGACGAGTCTTTCGCAGGATAAGGATATGGTCATGGAGCAGATCCTGGAGAACATACACCATACCCCCCTGGGACAGGTGCTCAAGAGGATTGCCTCTCTGCCGGAGGTCCGTCGGCAGAAGGTGCTCCATCTCCGCCGGCAGATCACCGAGGGCAAGTACGATCTGGCGGACCGGCTCGACATGGCGCTCGATAAAGTCCTGGAGGACCTGGTCGCCTGAGGCACGCCTTCCAACTGGACTTTTGCAGAAGTCCAGCTAAATCACTTCGGGGATGTCCTCGTCGTCGAGGTCATCCAGTTCAGGAGGTTGATAGCCGGGCTTCCTGGATCTCTCCAATTCCTCCCTGAAGGCGGCGACCACCCCTTTCAGGACTCGTTGTCTGCACTCCAGGTTGATGGGATGTGCGATATCGGCGTGAAGCTTGATCCTGCCCTTGGGGTTTTTCTTGGCCCGGTTTTCCCGCAGGAGGGCCCCGCAATCATTGCAGTACCTGGCCCGGAGATGATTCTTGCCGCCGCATTTCTCGCAATGGTCGCTTATCTTCCGTGACGGCATGGCGACGAAATACCCACCCGTTCCCTCGATTACCTTGATGTCGCGGACCACGAACTCGTGATCGAGCGTTATGGAACAGAACGCCTTTAACCGATCATCCTTGTTCTTGACCAACTGGACTCGAACCTCCGTTATCTCCATGTCTCTGCCTCGCCGAAAACCCTACCATTTGTTGTTCCTCACGACAACACACTCGCAGCCTGTCCTATCGGTAACGATGTCTCGCACGCCTTCGGCCCGGTCCGGGTCTGCACTCTCCAGGATACAGAACATGGCGGAGCCGCTGCCGCTGAGGCAAACGGGTCCCAGGTCAAGCGTCTGGACAGCTTCCTTCAGGTCTCCAAGTTCCTCATAGAGGCGAAAGCAACTGCTTTCAAGCATATTTGCGCACATTCGAGCCAGCAAATCAACCCTGTTTTCCTCCAGATGGGCGGCGACCTGGGTCCCAAGGCGGTCGTAGAGAGCCGGGTCGTGACTGTAGTGTCCGTAAACCTCTCTGGTTGAAGAATTTACGTCAGGCAGGATCAACACCGCCGTGAAGTCGAATCGGCCGGACAACTCGGAGATTTTTTCGCCCCGTCCCGTACAGAAGGCCAGTGGGCCGTTCAAAAAGAACGCGATGTCGCTGCCGAGCTGGGAGGCCAGGTCCATCAGTTCCTGTCGGGACAGGCCCAGATTCAGGTACGCGTTCAGGCCCGCCAAGGTGGCCGCGGCATCGCTGCTGCCGGAGCCCAGTCCCGACCCTGCGGGGATGTTCTTGGTCAGTGTGAGTGTCACGTTGGCGGTCCTGCCGCAGGTGCGGCAAATCAACTGCGCTGCTCTGTAGACCAGATTGGTCTCGTCGTTCGGTGCCCAGCGAGGTCCCTGGCAGGCGAATTCGATGCCGGTTTTCGACGACGGCCGGATCGATATTTCGTCAAACCAGTCGATCTTGCCCATCACGGTTTCGATCTCGTGAAAGCCGTCCGGCCGCTTGCCGGCGATCAGCAGGCTCAGATTGATTTTCGCAGGGGCTCTGACCAGCAGCCCGTCGCCGATACGCTCAAATTGTTGTCTGTCTTCCATGAATCGTTTGCATCCGCAGCAGGAGGGGGCTCCACACCATGTTCGTATCCGGCCGCCGCCGGAATCACCTGTTGACATTATATCCACCGGATCGTATCTTGAATACCCCATTCGTACAGGTGAAATCGATGAGGCTTGAATGAACAGACTTGCCAATGAATCCGTCCGGAGCGACGATGTCGTGTGGTGGCACTGGCACCGGCGGCTCTATGACTGGGTTATCCATTTCGCCAATACCCGCCACGGGGTAACGGCCTTGTTTATCCTGAGTTTTGCCGAATCGAGTTTCTTCCCGGTCCCGCCGGATGTCCTGCTGGCCCCTCTGGCTCTCGGGTCGCCGCGAAGGTGGGTGCGGTTCGCCCTGGCCTGCTCGATTGCATCGGTTCTGGGGGGAGTTCTCGGCTATGGGATCGGGGTCTTCCTGTGGGAGGCGATCGCTGCGTGGGTCTTCGCCCATCTTGGGCCCATCGGACTGACGCCGGAGAACTTCGCGAAATTCCAGGATTGGTACGCGAGGTACGACTTCTGGGTCGTCTTCACCTGTGGGTTCACGCCGCTGCCCTACAAGGTCTGCACGATTTCCGCCGGGATCGCCCGGATCAGCTTCCCTGGTTTCCTCGTGGCCTCGGCCCTGAGCCGGTCGGCGCGGTTTTTCCTCGTGGCGGGCCTGATGGGCTGGAAGGGCGAGGCGATCCGGCCTGTCATCGAGAAGTACTTCAACTGGTTCTCGCTGGCCTTCGTGGCTCTCCTGATCGGCGGGTTCCTCGTGATAAAATGGGTTCACTGAGCATGGACGACGCACAGAAACATACGCTGCTGCGGATTGCCCGGGACGTCATTGAGGCGGTGGTTTGTGGCACGACCCAGCCGGGACTTTCGTTCGATG
>Ga0209347_1002278_pt1 | contig 26039 bp, 18 predicted proteins | sample AutmiccommuBRH23_FD_187382 | JGI IMG/M metagenome (GOLD analysis project Ga0209347, IMG submission 187382) | Deep subsurface microbial communities from Mt. Terri, Switzerland - Autotrophic microbial communities BRH/23 (SPAdes) (version 2) | ecosystem: Environmental > Aquatic > Deep subsurface >...
TACCCACCCATGCACGATCCGCCACGTCGCCACCACCGCCGCGCTCAGCGTCAGCCGCGCCGCCGCATCCGCGAGCCCCGCTTCGAAAATCCGCCCGGTCCGATCCACACCGAAAAACGCCGCGAGCGAAGTCACCGCCAGCGCCAGCACCTTCTCCGATCCCGTGACGTACGCCGTCACCGCATGGAACACCGCCAGGATCAGCAGATGCCAGTGCCACGCATGCCCGAAGATCTTGTACTGCGCCTCCAGGTACCCGACGTCGGCCGACAGAATCAGCGCCGAAAGAAGAAGGATCGCATCCGCGGCCGGCGCGATCTCACTCGCCCCTCGCCCCTCACCCCTCGCCCCTCGGATCCGCCACGCCACGAAATACCCCGCCGCCGCCACCACCGCGAGCCCGACGATGATCGCCGCGTGCCCGATCCGGTCGACGTTGCGCGCGAGAAACGCCCCGACCCCGCCGGTGATCAGCGCGATCGCAATCCAGAAGAAGAGCCGCAGCTCCGCCCGCACCGGAACGAGCCGCCGCTCCGCGATCGCCATCAGCGTCCGCCGCGCCTCATCCCCGACGGGGGCGGTGGCCAGGACCGAACTGAGCCAATGCATACGGCGCAATGGTAGCGGAGGGAGGGGCGAGGGGCGAGGGGCGAGGAGCGAGGAGCGAGGGGTCCATGTCATCCCGAGCGTAGCGAGGGAGCAGGGGGGGTGGGGAATCCGTAAACGCGGCAGCCCTGTCGGCGGGTGAGCTGGAGTTCGTTTGAGATCTCCGCTGGAGGCAGGCCAGGTTCCGGCAGCCCGGGCGATCGAGCGTGCTCCGGGACAAGCGGAGGAAAGGATCCTCCGCCACATCCCTCGCCCCTCGCCCCTCATCCCTCGTCCCTTGTGTCGAAATCTCCCCTCAAAGAAAAATCTCAATCTTTTCCACACCCCGGCCCGCCCCCCTCCACCGCCCCCGAAATCCTGTTGAATTCCTTCGGACCCGCCGCGCAAAAATCCATCGTCAAACCGGCGGAAACCCGCCCTCAAATCCTCTTGAAAGCCCTCGGATTACCTGTGGAAAACCGGGTGTTTTCCTGTTGAAATCACTGTGGAATTCCTGTCGGTTCCGGGTGGATATCCGGCGGAGAAACTGTCGAGAAGCTTCGGATCTAAGTTGAAGACCTGTGGAGAGTTACGCGAGATATCGTGGTATCTAGCGGGCTCGGCCACTATATGTTGTGGTTCATGCTTGACACTGCCTGGTAACAGGTCTATAAAAGCTTAAAGCACCCCACAACAGAGGGAGTCTCATGGGAGGGTCGATGAAGAGTTCGAAGGGGCAACAGCGTCTTTCGATCCGCGCGCCCAAGCGGGGCGTTTCATTGAATATCCGCGACTTTCAGGTCACGGTGAAGGTGAAGGGGCCCGTGGGCGGCCTCAAGCAGGTGGCGGCCCGCTGAGCGGCCGCAAGAGATTCCATCGGTCCGAGCCGTACGCACAATCGACATTAGGGGAAACCTGACTTTCATGAACACGAGACTGCTGACCACCCGCGCCCATTCGAGTGTCGCCTGGCCCATCCGGCCTGCCCATTCGATTGCCGCCCGCTGACAGCAGCGTCTTTTTTTTTGCCCGGAAAACTTTCGGGAGTTTCGCCAGTTACAGAGAGGAGAGAGGGCCATGACGACGATCGATGTCACCACGCCGCGAGGAGGAAACCTCCCGGTTCGCCGCCAGAAGAAGGAGACGCGCACGGGGGGGATCGAGTTCCCGCGCTACTTCACCCGCGAAGGGGTCGACGTGTTCGACACCGTCGAGTGGGAGATGCGGACCGCGGCGATCACCAACGAGAAGGGTGAGCTCGTCTTCGAGCAGAAGGACATCGAAGTTCCGAAGTTCTGGTCCCAGATGGCCACCAACGTCGTCGTCTCCAAGTACTTCCGCGGTCACCTCGGCACGCCCGACCGCGAGTCCAGCGTCCGCCAGCTCATCGGCCGGGTGGTTCGGACCATGACGGGATGGGGGCGGGAGGGCGGGTATTTCGCCTCTGAGAAAGACGGCGACGCGTTCCGTGATGAGCTGACCCACATCCTCCTCTATCAGATGGCCGCCTTCAACTCGCCCGTCTGGTTCAACGTCGGCGTCGAGCCGAAGCCGCAGTGCTCGGCCTGCTTCATCAACTCGGTCAACGACACCATGGACTCCATCCTCGGCCTGGCCAAGACCGAGGGGATGCTCTTCAAGTATGGATCGGGAACCGGATCGAACCTCTCTGCGATCCGCTCCTCCAAGGAGCTCCTCGCCGGCGGCGGCACCGCCTCCGGCCCCGTCTCCTTCATGAAGGGATACGACTCCTTCGCCGGCGTCATCAAGTCGGGCGGCAAGACCCGCCGCGCCGCCAAGATGGTCATCCTCAACGCCGACCACCCCGACATCCTCGACTTCGTCAACTCCAAAGCGGACGAAGAGAAGAAGGCGTGGGCGCTGATCGAGGCGGGGTACGACTCCGCCTTCAACGCGGTCGGCGGCGCGTACGACTCCGTCCAGTTCCAGAACGCCAACCACTCCGTCCGCGTGAACGACGAGTTCATGCGCGCCTGGGAGAAGGACGGCGACTGGACCACCTGGGCCGTCACCGACCGCTCCAGGCCGATGGGAACGATGAAGGCGCGCTCGCTGATGCGCCAGATCGCCGAGTCCGCGTGGCTCTGCGGCGACCCCGGCATGCAGTTCGACACCACCGTCAACGACTGGCACCCCTGCTCGAACACCTCGCGGATCAACGCGTCGAACCCCTGCTCGGAGTACATGTTCCTCGACGACTCCGCCTGCAACCTCGCCTCGCTCAACCTGATGAAGTTCTATACCGAGGAGAGCGGGTTCGACACCGAGGCGTACCGGGCGGCGCTGAGAGCGGTGATCACCGCGCAGGAGATCGTCGTCGACTTCTCGAGCTACCCCACTCCGGCGATCGAGAAGAACTCGCACGAGTACCGCCCCCTCGGCATCGGCTTCGCCAACCTCGGCGCGCTGCTGATGGCGCGCGGCCTTCCGTACGACTCCGACGAGGGTCGCGACTACGCCGCGGCGATCGCCTCGATCATGTCGGGTGAGAGCTACGCCCAGTCGGCGCGCATCGCCGCGAAGATCGGCACGTTCGCCGGCTACGAGAAGAACGCCGAGCCGTTCCTTCGGGTCATCGATAAGCACCGCCGCGCGGCCAACACCATCAACGACCGCACCGTCCCGGCCGAGCTCCTCTCCACCGCCTGCGCGGTGTGGGACGAGGCCTACGCCCTCGGCGAGAAGCACGGCTACCGCAACGCGCAGATCTCGGTGCTCGCTCCGACCGGCACCATCGCCTTCATGATGGATTGCGACACCACCGGCGTGGAGCCCGACATCGCCCTGGTCAAGTACAAGAAGCTGGTCGGCGGCGGCATGCTCAAGATCGTCAACCACACCGTGCCGGTCGCCTTGAAGCGCCTCGGCTACGACCAGAAGCAGATCAACGCGATCGTCCAGTACATCGACGCCAACGACACGATTGAAGGAGCGCCCGCGCTTCACGAGTCGCATCTGCCGGTGTTCGACTGCGCCTTCAAGCCGGCCAACGGCACGCGGTCGATCCAGTGGAAGGGGCATCTCCGGATGATGGGAGCGGTGCAGCCCTTCATCTCCGGCGCGATCTCCAAGACCATCAACATGCCGAACGAGTCGACGGTCGAGGACATCGAGCAGGCCTACTACGAGGCCTGGAAGCTCGGCCTCAAGGCGGTCGCGGTTTATCGCGACGGCTGCAAGCGCAGCCAGCCCCTCTCCACCCGCAAGGACGAGAAGGTGAAGGCGAAAGAAGAGTCGCGTCCCGCGCGCCGCAAGCTCCCGGACGAGCGCGAGTCGATCACCCACAAGTTCTCGGTGGGCGGCCACGAAGGCTACATCACCGTCGGCAAGTACGAGGACGGCACGCCGGGTGAGATCTTCGTGACCATGGCCAAGGAAGGCTCGACCATCTCGGGCCTGATGGACTCCTTCGCCCTGATGACCTCGATCTCGCTCCAGCACGGCGTCCCGCTGCAGCTCCTGGTCGACAAGTTCACCCACACCCGTTTCGAGCCCTCGGGCTTCACCAAGAACCCCGAGATCCCGATGGCCAAGTCGATCATGGACTACATTTTCAAGTGGCTCGCCATCAAGTTCCTCCCCCGCGACAGCCAGGAAGATGCAGGCGTGATCCTCCGCGACCTCGGAGACATGCCCTCCGGCCCAAGCGGCTCCAGCGCGCCGTCAAATCCCTCCGGCGCCGGCCCGACCTCCTCCGGCTCCACCGGCGGCGGCGCCAAAGCCTCCGCAACGAACGTGGTAGCCCTGAACCGCGACGACAAGAAGTTCGTCAAGGAGCTCGCAACCCCCGCGGGACTCCCCCTCGTCTCTCGCCCCTCATCCCTCACCCCTCAGAACGCCGTCGTCATGCTCCCCGAGCGCAACGCCGACGAACCCCGGCGTAAGACAACATTCCTCGCCCAGGCGGACGCGCCGAGCTGCAGCGACTGTGGGTCGATCATGGTGAGGAATGGGGCGTGCTACAAATGCTTGAATTGCGGGAGCACGAGTGGTTGCTCGTAAGTTGACGAAAGCTACCTGAAAGCATAAAGGCACGGGCGCAGAGCTCGTGCCTTTATGCTTTGCGGCTGTTCACACCTAGATACACGGTATGAACCATCTATTTCGAACAGTTCCTCAATCGTAGCAGCTACAATGCGCACCATCGGAGGAGCTATGGCCGAATTAAGCACGATTCAAGACAACAGCAAAAGCGACTATTACTTTTCGGTCGACGTCGAGACCGACGGGCCGATTCCGGGCCCTTACTCGTTATTGACATTTGCCCTTGTAGCAATTGGTAAATACGACGGTCAGAAGTTCACGCGAGTTGAACCGACATCCTTCACTGCCCGACTGCGTCCCATATCGGAGATGTTCGAACCAGAAGCACTCCGCGTCAACGGTTTAGACAGGGAGGCTCTCTTTAGAGAGGGCGATGAGCCAGCTGTCGCAATGACAAAAGCGGCTCGGTGGATCAAAGCGACAGCTGGAGAATACACTCCGATATTGGTCGCTTACCCACTCGGCTTCGACTGGGCATGGCTATACTGGTACTTCGTTCGGTACTCGGCCTCGGGGGTTCCCTTTAAGCACTCGGGAGGTTTCGACATTAAGACCGCGTTCGCGGTGAAGTCAGGCCTGCCATTGTGCGAAGCTCGCAAGTCGACAATGCCGAGCGACCTGCGCGGTGTCGAGGCTCACAAGCATGAAGCACTCGCGGATGCCGTCGAACAAGGGGAGATATTCGCGCGTCTCTTCAGTTGGAGGTCGTGCCCAGCGGGATGAGTATTATCGCGGCACGAGCCGCAGAGAGTGAACGCCGCGTAACTGAGATCGGTCAATTTCTGATTGACGCGGGGGTTCCGGATCTGCTCGGCTCAGAGAGCTGTATTTACGCGACGGGGTCGGTCGGGAGGGGAGAGGCGTCGGAGCACAGCGACTTGGATGTTTTCATCCTGAAAAGCAATCCAGAGTCGCTGTCGCAACTCAACTCATACATCATCCGCGCTCATTTAATTCAAGCCTCGCGAGCGGCGAATTTCCCGGACTTTTCCGGAGATGGTGAATGGCTGAATGTTTATCGGTTGGACGAGATGATCGATTACTTAGGCAGTCGGAGGGACGACTGGTGTAATACCTTCACGGCACGCATCCTGATGGTATTGGAGGGCCGATGCTTAGTAGGCCAGTCTACGTACGATGCAGCCCTGAGGATCGTTATCCGGGAGTACTGGCGAGATTGGGGCCACAATCGCGACAACTTTGAACCGGCTTTTATTCTGAATGACCTCACCAAGTACTGGAAGGTCCTATGTCTCGAGTATGCGCACAAGACATCTGCTGCTTCCAGGGCAAAGGCAACCGAGGAAGATAAGGCGAAGAGGCGCTTGGACCGATTCAAGTTGCGGCATAGCAGGCTGTTGATTTGCTTCGCGACAATCGTTGCGATTGCCTACGCTTGGAGAAAAGGTAAGCAGACAATTTCTCCAGAAGACATGTTCGAGATCGCTAAGAAGCGGCCCCTTGCGCGCCTCTCCGACATCGTTGATGCGGAGCGGCAGGATCCGATTCTTCCAACTCTTGTCATGGAGATGATTCCCAGCCTTCTGGAGCGATACGAAAACTTCCTGGAAGAGACGAATATGCCAAAGCCTCAACTCCGGTCCCGCTTTTTGGATTCAGCGTTTTGCGCGGCGAAGGACGGCGAAGCCTTCGACTTCACGGCACGAATGTTCAGGCTTGTACGAGAGGTTCTTGGGGATACGCGACTGTTCCAGTACGTGGTGATGTGATGTCTGCTGAAGTTCTCAGAGATTTAGCGAAGGACATTAGAAAGACAGCCAAAATCCGGTTTAATGCTGCGGCGAGACTGGAGTACCAACACACGCTCTCGCAGTGGACAGTGGCCCTTTCCTCGACAGCGCTGATCCTGATACCGCTGATCGTCGTCTTCCAATTGCCATCTCATTTCTCTGAACCAGAAGTGGCGGCGGCGCAGGTGGCACTCGCCGTGGTTGTCTTAGTCTCGTCTCTCTTGTTGGGGCATGAAAACTACTCATTGAGAGCCGCGAAACAGCATCAGTGTGGCTTGGCGCTTCTTACTCTGGCGCATGAGGCTCGGGCCGAAGCGCTCCTTGCTACCGTTGAGGTCGAAAGACTTAAGCACTTCCTGACGCAGTATGAACACATTCTTGCGGCAGCGGAAAATCACGATGAGCAGGACCGGTTGATTTTCAGGCTCGATAACGAGGAACTCACAACGGAGCAGCGGATACGCACTTACCTGAAATTCCGTTGGTACAGAACGCTGTCGATCGCACATTTTCTCTTGCTCTTGGCCATTTCGGTGGGTGCTCTTGGTTACTTCGCAGTATCAGTCCTGAATGCGTCGTAAGCCCCCCAGGTTGCCTGAACGTCTTTCAGGCGCGGCGCGTTTTGTTTTGAATCGCGGGAATGGTTCGACGAGTGCGGGAAGCAACCTCGTTAATCGAAAGGTTCGAAATCAACACGGGGATTCCACTCCATTTCTGGATTCATGTTGTAAGCCATCATCTGTGAAATAGCGCGCATCTTCGCTTTTATGGTCATCCATCCAAGGTGAATTCGGTTCTCCTCTGTGTCGGCGTCCGGTAAAGGCTGGTCCTCTGTCCATGTCGCGAAAATTTCATCATCGGTGAGCGGCTTACGCGAAAGTGCCCATTCGAGCACCGTTTTGGGATCATCTGCGTTTGAGAAGAATTGGTGATAGCTATCAAAGGCGGCTTCACCAAGGCCTTTCTGCAAAGCTGCTGTGTTGTCCGCATCAAAGAACAGTCCGACAGGTGGTGAGAACCCGAAATACCGCGGTACATCAATGGGAAACAGGGACTGTGGCGACGCGATTACAAGAAGCTCCATCGCTGTTTGGAGAAACTCGTCGACGATCTGCAGCCAGATCACGAGAATCCGCGCAGAGTGTCGAAAAGCGTTCGAACCTCTTAGCCAAGTGACCGCTTCCATCAATGCAGGCTTATGAGTATACGAAGAGAGTCGCCTGTACAGATCTCGCACGGATTCACTTGCGAGAGAGTCCGGTGGCGCTGACTGTAAACATTCTTCGAGGATCTTCGAAAACGAAGGAGCAACTCTCGATCCGTTCAGCCATTCATAAAACTGCTCATAACTGTCCGCGTGAGATCGTTTTATCTTCCACCACGAGTGCAGCAGCAAGAGCTCCAACGCTGACCTTAGGACGGCGAATGATGCGTGGAACGACCCGTTCAGGCCCGTAACGAGTCCCTCGCGAAAAGCCGAAAGACCTTCGTAGAAGAAAAAGTTAATGTTTAGAAATGGTCCTGACCTGGGAATTGATAGATCTAAGAGGTCCTGAAACTCAATCAGCGATTGAGTCTTCCAGCAGAGAGCGTCTGCCTTATCCTGCCTGCTGAGAAAACTTAGCGTTTGTGCGGCCACGGGAGCTAACTCTTCTGGCGATATCTGGAGGGCTCGCAGAAGGTCCGGAGGACCCGACAGACGCGAGCAAGCGAAGACGGTGGAGTATAGGACGTGTACGCCCGGGTCGTCCTCCGATGGTGGTTCGGAAGCCGTTTTTGACTCTTCTGCATAGCTGTCTCGCTCGGCGGCTCGGTTCAGCGACTCTTCCAGAGATTTCGCTGCGAACTCCAGAACTCCCAATTGCTTCGATAGAACGTCCCTAAGCTCCGCAATCTCAGTTTCAATTGTTGAGAATCGATCCGACAAGTCATGAAGTTCTGAAAGCATCTGACTTCGACCTTCCTTCGAGAGGAAATCCTCCGCATGAAGGGCGAAGAAGCGCAGCGTCAGTTCATCAAAACTGGCCGAGGATCCCTGTAATTCATGCATCACTATCGGAGGGAGCGAACCCTCTCGAGTCACTGCAGTCACAAGGGCCTGAGTTGAGAGTAGTTCGACTTCGTCGACGATGCGCGCGGTTTCTGAACGTGACCGTGGCGGAGTGCCGATGAGCCGAATATGGATAAGGTAGTTTGCGACCTCTTGTCGAAGGAGCTGGAATGCATAAACGGCTTCGCCCATGGTTCGATACACGGCGGCAATTTGATCGGAGCTGAGTCGGGCATCGAGTGCGTTCTTCATTCATGCTCCCGGAATGTAGTCATTGAACCCGGCTGCGAGCAGATCTCGCTCGCGGTCAGGGCCCATGATCGCTGAAATTACCAGAGGTGTGATCCGTCGTCTTTAGAGCGCAATCTGGGCTCGGGCCCTAGACTGTATTTAGCTATCGTTAGAAAGGGCTCTCCGAATGGCTTCCTGCTGGTAGTGGCACTATCCCGGCGCAACCTTCGCAATCTTGAATAAGTCCTGTGGCATCGCGTGCCGCAATCCCCAGACGATCGCCATGGGTTTCTCGCCTTCGTGGCGCACGTACTCCGCGGGGCCGAGGAAGGTGTAGGCGGCGGTGCGGGCGCCTACGAGTTTACGGGTCTGGCGGACGAAGAGGAAGACCTCGGAGCCGAGGCGGCGATGGTGGATGTAGCGCTGGCCGGTGTCGGAGGCTTCGCGGGTCGTCGACTGCGATTCCCAGTGGAAGAGGTCCGGCGCGATCGCGTAGTCGCGGTAGCGGGTGGTCGGGGAGTAGTGCTTCTCGCTCTTCTCGAGAGTGATGAAGAAGCAGTCGGCCTTTATCCCCGGGTCCCAGAGGACGCCGCCCTGGAGCCGGACCGGCTTCTCGAGCGTCGACCGGCCGATCGCGGCCATGGCTTCGTCGAGCGAGTAGCGGGCGTGGAGGGCGAGTGGGACGTCGTTCCAGCGCGGGTCGTCGAGGATCGTCGTGAGCGGTGGGGTCTCGTGCTCGGCGCGATCTTCGAGGACCGTGAGGAGTTCGAGGAGTTCACTTCGGACGGACTCCTGGCTCCAGAGGGTATGCAGTGCGGCTTCGCGGTCTCGCTCTTCACGGGTGAAGAAGGTGAGGAGGAGGCCGTCGAGCATGCGGAGTTCCGCGGTGCCGAGGCTTCGCGGGTCGGGAGGGGTGGCGCGCGCGAGGATTTCGCGGAAGAAGGCGATGCGGGGCTGGTCGTCGAGGTGGAGGAGGCGGGGGAGGGCGGTTAGGAGTTTGTCCTCGGTTTCGTCGTTGCTTCCGCCCGCCCGGCGCGCGATGTACGGGATGGCACCGGCCGCCCCCCCTGATTCCTCGCTCTCGCTCGGAATGACATGGGCTGACTCCTCGCTCTCGTTTGGCCTGTCCGCGATTTGATCCTGCTGCGCGAAGGCGGCGCGTTGGAGGCGGGTCCAGGACCAGCCGCGGGTTCGGTAGAGGTCTTCGGGGTCGAGTTTGGCTTGGTGAAGGAACCTGGCGAGGGTGGTTTCGGGCGACATGCCTCTCAGCTCCTGGACGAGCGCGGGGAACTTGCGACCGAGGGTGTTGCGGAGGTTCTCGAGGATGATGCGGCTCGATTCGCGGTCGAGTTGGATGGAGCAGCCGGCGGGGAGGTAAGGGAACCCATCCTCGACCTGCTCCTCGACCTCGCGGCGGGAGGCGCCGGTGAGGGCCCGGTAGCGTAGGTCGAACCGGAAGCTGCGGTTCGCGTTGCCGATGAAGTCGAGGACCGTCAGGACGTCCTTCCCCTTCGATCGCCGCAGGCCCCGGCCGAGTTGCTGGAGAAAGATCAGCGAGCTTTCGGTCGGCCGGAGAAAGAGCACCGTATCGATCTCCGGGACGTCGACTCCCTCGTTGAAGATGTCGACGGCGAAGAGGGCATTGATCTCCCGGTCGCGCAGCTTACGAAGCGCCGCGTCGCGCTCGTCGCCGGCGGTTGTCCCGACGACGTGCGCCGCCGGGATGCCGTGCTCGTTGAACTTGCGCGCCATGTACTCGGCGTGCGAGACACCGACGCAGAAGCCGAGGGCGCGCATCTTCGAGAGATCCGAGACTTTGTGTTCGAGCGCCTGGAAGATGTAGCGAAGCCGCGCGTCGTTCGCCGTGTAGAGATTCTCGAGTTCGCGAGCCTCATACGTACCCCGGACCCACTTGACGCGTGACAGATCGACCTCGTCGTGGATGCCGAAGTAGTGGAACGGAGACAGTAGCCCGCGCTCCAGCGCATCCCACAGCCGCAACTCGACCGCGATCCGGCCGTCGAACCAGTGGAGGATCGACTCGCCATCGGTCCTTTCGGGTGTGGCGGTCAGCCCGAGGAGGACTTTCGGGCGGAAGTGTTCGAGCAGTTTCGCGTAGCTCTTGTTCTGCAGGCTGGCGTGATGGAATTCATCGACGATGACGACGTCGAACGCAGCCGGGTCGACGCGCGCGAGGTCCACCTGCGCGAACGACTGGACCGACCCGAACACATGTTTCCCCTCCTCGGGGCGATGGCCGTCGACGTACAGCTCGCCGAATGAGCCGTCGCGCAGCACCTGTCGGAAGGTGAGGAGCGACTGCTGGAGGATCTCCTTCCGGTGGGCCACGAAGAGAAGCGAGAGCCGCCGGCCGTCGAACTCTTCGCAGAGCCGCCGATAGTCGAGCGCGGCGACGACCGTCTTGCCGGTGCCGGTCGCGGCGACGACGAGGTTCTTCCAGCGGCCGTGGCGGTAGCGCTCAACGTGGAGCTTCTCCAGCATCTCCCGCTGATGCGGCCACGGCTGAACCTCCAGAAACGAGATCAGCGAAGTTGAGGTGTCGCGCGGTGGAGCAACCGCGAGGTCGAACCGCTCGCGGTGCTCGTCCGGGTTGTAGAGCTCGAAATCCGGATCGGCCCAATAGGCGTCGAAGGTCGCCTGGAACTTCTGGACGATCGTCGGGGCGTCGGTCTGCGAGAGGCGGACGTTCCACTCGACTCCCTCGACGAGTGCCGAGGTCGTGAGGTTCGAGGAGCCGATGTAGACGGTGGAGAAGCCGGAGTCGCGGTGGAAGAGCCACGACTTCGCATGAAGCCTGGTGTGGTCCGTCTGGTACGACACCTTCACCTCGGCGCCGATCCGGACGAGATGCTCGATCGCCTTCCGTTCGGTCGAGCCGGTGTAGGTTGTGGTGATCACGCGGAGCTTCTTTCCCGACTCGAGGAACACGCGGAGCTTCTCCTCGAAGAGGCGCAGGCCGCTCCAGCGGATGAAGGCGACGATGAGGTCGATCCGGTCGGCCGATTCGATCTCGCTGAGAAGGAGGCTGCCGACGTTCGGCTCCCCCCGCGTGTTCACGAGGAGGTCGCTCTGCGAGACCGGGATCTCCGGCTCGCGAGGGCGCCGCTCGCCGAATCCGTCGATCGGATAGACCGCCGCAAGCCGCTCGGCGGGGGAGACGAGGGCATCGCCCTCCAGCGCATTCCCCTTCGCGTTCCGCCCCAGCGCCTCGATCAGCTCATTGCAGATCGTCGCCTGCCGCGCCAGCCGCTCCTCCTCGGGAACGGTCTGCAGGATCTGCCGCACCAGATTCGCGATGTGCCGCGCCAGCAGCTCGTGCGAGTCCGCCGAGTCGGGCGCCTCGCGCGAAGACGCCCACCGCGCCGGATCGAGCGCCGCCAGCGCGCGCTCCAGCTCCACCGTCACCGGCAGGTCGTACACTCCGGACGGGAGCTTCGGCATGGGAGGGATTGTACCTGGGTGGCCGCGGCTTTCCAGCCGCGGCATCGTGCAAGGAGGCGCGCTCGGGACGATGCGTGGGCCGGGTGGGGGCTTTGGAGTGCGGCGGCCTTAGCCGCCGCTTTGACTTTCGGTGGCGCCGCGGAAAGTCACCTCGACGCGCTCTACCGCCGGTAACGGTTCCCGCGACGCGGAAAAGCGAGTGCGGGCGAGGTTCCGCTTCGTCGCTCAATTCTCGTGGGTGCACCGAGAGTGAAAGCGGCGGCTAGGGCCGCCGCACTCCAAAGCCGCCCGCCCGCGTTGTCGTGGAACGGTGGGGGTGCCAGGATGGACGGCACGGAGGTGGTCATGGAGGAGAAGCTCTATCTGCGGCTGTATCACGGGCGGTTGGATGCCGGGGCGGAGATGGAGGGGTGGGGGAGCGAGGGGCCGGTGTTCGGGCCGCTGGCGTATGTGCATGCGGCGTATTTGTCGACCATGCAGATCGGGTTTCCCGACGGCGAGCGCGTGGAGCTGCCGGTCACCGGGGATCTGATCGAGTGGGACGGGGTTTACTACGGCGACTTCGAGGTGTTCACGCGCAGCGATCGGGATGCGCCGGTGCGCCGAGTGCAGCGCGTGTCGACCCGGTCGGGCGGGGGCTTTGGAGTGCGGCGGCCTTAGCCGCCGCTTTGGCTCTCGGTGGCGCCGCGGAAAGGTTCGCTCGAGCGCGAAACTGTTCCTCGCCAGAATGCTCGAGGGCCGCGGCCGAAGACCAATGGCCATGGCCGCCGTGGAGTCGTGAAACGCTCGTCTGCGCGGTATTACCCGCGCGCCTGCTTCACCGGCGGGCGGTACGACGGCGGCGGGATCGCGGTGCCGCGCTCCCGGGCCACTTCGAGCCAGAGATGCTGCGCCTGCTCGACTGCTGCCAGGGCTTCCTGAGCGCTCGCGCCCCAGGCTGAACATCCTTCGAGATCCGGCACGTCCGCGATCCATCCGCCGTCCTCTTCGCTATAGAAGAGGTTGATGTGATATCGGTTCATCAGTCGGTCTTCCCTTGGAGATTGTAACGCTTCACCAGGGCGAGAAACTGCCGGATCTGGTAGGGCTTGGCTTCTCCGTTCACCTCCTGGAGATTCAGCTGAGCCGGACGCTCGGCATGCGCGAAAATGTGGTGGCTCCCCGCCTTACGCACGAGCTCGAAACCGAAGTGATTCAAGAGCGAGCAAAAGTCAGGGAACCGAACATTTCGCAGGTGTCCTGCCTGGATTCGTTCGAGCAGCCGGTCCCGCTTCATCCACATCTCACCGGACGGCTCTGCAGCCCCGCAAGGATGCGATCCAGCACCTCGTCCAGCCGCTTCCCGACGTCCTCCGCCAGGAACCGCAACACGAGATAGCCGTTCTGCTGGAGCATCGCGTCTTTCCTGCGGTCCCTCCGGTAGGCCTCGGGATCGCCCAGATGCTGCGAGCCGTCGATCTCGATGACGAGGCGCACCTCCGAGCAGAGAAGGTCGACCTCCATCCGTCCCCACCCATCGAATGGGATCGCGAGCTGCGTATTCAGCCTGAATCGCCCTGCGGTTTCGGGAAGAGTTTCCAGTCTTTCGTAGAGAAATCTCTCCATGGAGCTCCGCGCCCGCTCCGCTCCCTCCGCGTTCGCGTCCGGTACGCAGACCGACTCGGCGAAGAGGCTCGCGAGCGGACGGTCGACTCCATCTCGAGCCATCCTTGTGATCGTAGCCGCGTAATCGCGCTTCCATGCGGGATCAACCGGAAGCGAGACATCTGCCGGCCATCCCGCCGCCGCGCTCGCCGGCAACTCGAGTCGGTAGCCGATCGCGCCGTAGCCTCGGCACCGCCGCTCGAACATCCGCGACAGCATCGGGACCTCGAGATCGGCATAGTCGTAGACGCGCGCCTCCCGCTTCCCCTCATGCAGCCGGTGAAGACGTCCCACGTATTGCGCGATCGTTCCGCGCCATGAGACCGGCATCGTGAGAAAGAGCGTGTCGAGCCGCGGATCGTCGAATCCTTCGCCAATGAAGCTTCCCGTCGCCACGATCACGCGTGGGGAAGATGCGGGATTCTTCAGCAAATCCAGTGATTGCCGCAGCATTTGCTTGGGCATCCCGCCGCGCAGCGTGATGACCTCCGCCTGCTCGGATTCAAGCCGGCGGGCGAGCTCGTCGAGATGTTCCGTTCGCTCGGTGAGCACCAACGGCGTGCGCCCCTCCCGTATGGCCGCGATCACGTCGTCGCAGATCATTCGATTGCGCGAATCGTCGCGACTCAGCGCCTCACAAAGCCGGTTGAAGACTGGAGCGGATCCATGATCCCGCGGATCTTCATCCTTGAACCCAGTCGGCCGGACGACGACGCGCTGCTCGAGCGGCAAAGTGTGAGGCCGCGCTCGCGAGTCGGCGCGGTGCCGGAGCGGCCCGCATTGCATGAATACGATCGGGTGGTGTCCATCCTTCCGTGCGACGGTCGCGGTAAGGCCGGTGACGTACTTCGCCGTGACGCTGCTGGCGACTCGCTCGAAAGTCAGTGCCGGGATGTGGTGGCACTCGTCCACGACGACATGGCCGTAGTCCCTCACGCGCTCGTCGACTTCGCCCTTGCGTCCGAGACTCTGGATGAGGGCGACGTCGATGCGGCCGGTCAGCTTTCTGCGTCCCCCTCCGAGACGCCCGATCTCTTTTAGTGGAATGCCGAGGAGGGCGGAGAGGTGCTCGATCCACTGCTCCTGGATACTTTGACGGTGAACGAGCACGAGCGTACTCACGCGCCTTTGCGCGATCAGCCACGCGCCGATGACAGTCTTTCCAAATCCGGGAGGCGCTGCAAGAACGCCGGTATTCGAAGCCAATATCGCCTCGGCGGCTGCTTTCTGAGCCGCCCGGAGATTTCCCACGAAGTTGACGTCCAGCGGTATCCCGGCGCTCCGCTCGTCGCGAACGGTGAGTTCGATCCCGAGCACGCGCGCGAGCGCCTCCAACTCCTCCAGACATCCGCGTGGAAGGGCGATGTGGGCTGCATGCTCCTCGGCGCAATGGATCACGCGCGGTTTCCCCCAGGTGGGAAGGCGCATCGCCTGGGCGCGGTGGAACTCGGGGTTCGGGAACGCCGCAAGACGAATGATCCGATTGCGGAGGCTCGGCGACAGATCCGACTTCTCGACGTAGATTCGGTCGGCGAGAACGATCTCGAGACTGGATGGGAGTGGACCGGCGATGGGGGGGAAGCGACGCCGGGTCGATGGCGGCAGCCAAGGGAGCCGATCCTGTTCGTCCGGGATGCTCATCGTGGGTCCGATGATCCGACCACCCGCCTCCGCGGAGGTGGCCATCGACTCGAGCGTCCTTCTCCCGACCTTCTCCAATGAAGCGAGGTATGCCCACTGATCGCCGTGAGGTTGGAGCTCATCGTCCAGAAAGACCGAGTTGCCGCGAAGACGTGCCGCGTGCTGGAGAGGGAGCGCGATGAGGTTTCCGAAGCCCCCTTTCGGAAGAGTGTCCTGCGCAGGAAACATCCTGTCGTAGGAGGCGAAGCCGATCTCCGGGCGACGCTCCATCGTTTCGGTCACGATGTACGCTCCGACTCGGCGCGCGAGTGCCGCCGGGACTGCTTCTTCGAAAAAAAGCCAGAGGTGGGCGCCGTTGCCAGACCTCGATCGTTCGATCGCTGCCGGAAGATTCAGTCTGCGGCAGGTCTCGCGGATGGCGAGCGCATCGTTCTGCCATGCGACCCCGTCGAGATCGAGCGCGAGAAAGAAGCAGGTCTCGTCGAGCAGCATCGGGTAGATCCCGATGACGAAATCCCTGTGGTCGTTGCGCGAACCTGAAAGGTGCGCCTGGATGACGGCGTCCGTCAGCGGAAGAAACCGACGGTTCGGACACTCGGCACAGCGGATCCGCGGTTTCTGGCAAAGCTCAGCGACCCACTCATGTGCGCAGGCGGGGGCGTAACCCGTCTTTCCGCTGCGGCTCTCGAAACGCTGCGCGTAGACGTCCGTTCGCGCCCGGAACAGCGATCGGAACAACTCGATCTTCCCGGCTGGCGACGAGCTTCGCGTCACCGAACGCAAGGTTCGCTGGATCCCCTCCACCCCGGCCGATCGGACGTTCTCGATCTCCGGCATGCCGGAAATCTACCTCGGAACCACTGGCTATCGACCTGCACCGCGGGGCGCGAGTGGCCCGGTTCCTACAGCAAGTAGATTGAAGCGCTAGGCCAACGCGCCGCCAAGGATCTGAGAATCTGGGTCCCCGGGGGTAGGAAAAGCTGCTTTTCAGACACTCCTGCGTTCAGTGGCCGCCGCACCGGTTCCGAACCGTCGGTTTTGGTCGCAATGAGGAGGGGTGATGAAGAACGAGGGTGAGTGGGGAACGAAGCGGAGGCTCATGCCGGGCAGTTTGCCTGACCGGGCAGAAAGGTCACTCGCGCGGAAGAGAGTTTTGCCACGGTTGCTCGGGCTGATCATGCTGAGCCTGCTCGCGCAGGGGGTGATGGCGCAGTCGGAGGATGTCGATTACACCGGGACGATCACGCTCGAAAGCGAGGAGGGGGACAACCTCCGGGCCGGCGAGGATGCGGTGATGGAGAATCAGTTCCTCGTCCATTTATTAGATAAAGATGGCAACGGTCCCGAGGTGATCAAGATCTGGTTTCCACCGCTGTTCCCGACCTTTTATATCGAGTTTCAGACCCAGAGCGGGACTGCGGGATCACTGGGTCCAGGGACCAATCAGTTCGCCTTTCCCAAGACCAAAGGCATCGCGCTGCTGGACATCCGGCCTAGAGGCAACGAAAAGTGTTTTAACGGCAAGGGAGTATTCACGATCGTGGAGGCGAAGTTCGACAAGCTCGAGGCCTCCGGGGAGTGGGTCGCCACGAAGTTCCACGCCACGTTCGAGGGGGAGTGCACGACTGTTCCCGCCACCGCAGGGTTCAAAGGCGCCGTCGATATCGCAGTGGTTGAGGAAGGCGAGGGGTCAGGGGACCCCGAGGAGCCGGCAGCGCCCGGCGATGGCGGGCCAGAGCCGCCGCCGCCGCCTCCTCCTCCTTTCGTTCGGATCATCGCGCCCGTAGCGGGGGTCGCGCTGGGCAGCCACGATCGAGTAAGCGTCCCGATCTCGACGACGGTCCACCAAGGCTACGAGGGTGAGATCCATCTCGAGGCGTTCTCAGGGCCTGGAATCACGGCGGTGTTCGAGCCTGCCATTATCGCATCACCAGGTGCCGGCGCCACGGTCCTGACCATCGACACGAGCGAGTGGCTCCTTCCGATGCGGCACCTTATCGAGATCCGAGCCAGCGGCCCTCCTCGATCGACGAGCTTCGTCATGCCGATAGAAGTTCTCTGCGAGCCCCCGTTCGTCCGCGCGCTCGATGTGCCGGACGAAATCGTCGTACCGCTTGGTGGAATGACCGAACTCGAGATCGAAGCGGCCGGCTCGGGTCCCCTTCGATATCAGTGGTACGAAGGGCCGCGGGGAAGCACATGGCGCCCAATCGAAGGAGCCTCGGGTAGCCGAGTGAGCATCGGACCGATCAATGGAACCTCGCACTATTGGTTGCGGGTCACGAATGGATGCGGCACGTGGGACTCGCCGGCGATCCGCGTCGCCAACAAGGCATCACGAGCCCGCGCCGTTCGTAAGTAACGGGGGCTGGAGGGCTGGGGTCGGGTCTTTCCTTTTTCCAAGTTATTGGAGATCTTCGGGCTGAGCGGTTATGCGGGTGCACTGCGAGTGAAAGCAGCGGCCTTGGGCCGCGCAGTCCAAGCCGCGTGGCCCCGATGTGGCCGAGTGCGAGAGGACACCCCCCCCGGTGGCTCCGGGCTGAGCAGTGACTACCGGTCGCGGTCGTACCATTTGCCCATGGCCGACACCCGCAGGTTCACCGCGATGATCTATCGCGAAGGCGATGGATACGTATCGTTCTGTCCAGAGCTCGATGTCGCAAGCCAGGGGGACTCGATCGAGGAGGCCTCCTCCAATCTTCGTGAGGCGGTGGAACTGTTTCTCGAAAGCGCAGGGGTGGGGGAGGTCGAGCAGCGCATGGCGGGCGAGATGTACGTGACTGCACTCGAGGTCACCGCTGGGTAGACTGCGCGTCCTCTCGGGTGCGGAAGTCTGCTCCATCCTCACGGCGCACGGCTTTGAAGAGGTCAGGCGCCGAGGCGGTCACGTAGTCATGGAGCCTCGTCTTTGCGCCTGGAAAGGCGAAAAGCTTCGGCCCCGGGGCGCGAAGCCAGAATTGGATCCGGCGACCAAGCTCAGTTTGGGAATGGCCCGGCGACGAGCGAAACGATCCAAAGAACCGAGGGCACGAGTGAGAAGAGGAGAGACACCGTCATCGGCCACCGGCGCCGGAGCGCGACCAGGGCGAGTGCGAACGACACGAAGGAGAGAATCGAGATTGTCCCGAAATAGATGACCTCCGTCCGGCTGATCAGCGGAAAGAGCGTGATAGCAAAGATGGATGGAAGGTAGACGATCAGGATCGGCAGACCCGCGAGGCCGAGGATGAACCCTCGCCAGAGGCGCTCCGCCGGGGTGAGTTTGACCGGGGAGTGCGCATGCGGTGAATGCATCGTAGGCGTTCCGTGGTTCCTGGCGACTGGTTCGCGACGAGGGATTGTAGCTCGTCAAAGGTGGAAAGCTTCGGAAGCCCGATCGACGCCTGTATTACGATCGGACGAGCCGAGTTTCGCGGCAGCGGCTTCGTGGGTCGAGAGCCACGGCTGATGAAGCCAAGCCGTGGCCACATTGGTTTACCTTCGTACGCCGCGGCGTCTTGGGGCGGGGTCGAGGTCGGCTCTCCAGACTCCTCGGCCGTGGGTGAATGCGAAGAGGGACCAGCCGGCGGCGCGGGGGGTGATCACCAGGTGCTCGGTGACCGCGGCCGGCATGCCGTCTCGCTCGGCGAGCCAGGTCTGGCCGCCATCGAGAGAGGCGAAGACGCCGAGGTCCGAGCCGAGGTAGAGGCGACGGGAGTCTCGCGGATCGACGACGATGGAGTGCACCGGGATGTCGGGAATCGACTCCGCTCCTTCACCATCGATCGCGGTCCAGTTCGCGCCTCCGTCGGTCGAGCGCCAGACGTGCCTGCCGCCGAAGCCGGCGTAGGTTGCATAGACGGTGCGATCGTCGACCGGGTCGAACGCAATCGAGGAGACGAACCCGGGGCGCGGAGTGACGCCGCTCCACGACGTCGACGCCGTCGCCGTCAGCGCCTGATCGCTGCGGATGATCCGTCCGGCGGTCGTCCCGGCGACGACGATCCGCGGATCGCGGGGACTGACGGCGAGGGAGCTCACCAGCTCCCCGGAGAATCGCGTGGAGGCAGCCGACCAGTTGTCCCCGGAGTCGCCGGTCCGGAACAGCCGCGAGCCGCCGGTCCAGAGCCGCTTCGAATCCGAGGGGTCGAGGGTGAAGGGGGTGATGAAGAGGAACTGCTCTCCCGGTGTAACGGGAGCGGCGAGCGTGAAGGTCTCACCGCCGTCCAGCGTCCTGACGATTCTTCCCCACTGGGTCTCGAGCCAGATCCGCTTCGGATCCCGCGGATCGATAGCAACGTAACCCCCGTCGCCGCCGAAGATCCTCTGCCACCCATCGCCGCCCCGCGATTCGTTCCCTGACAGAGTCCCGTTGTCCTGCGTTCCGCCGAGCCAGGCATCGCCGCCGGGGAAAACATCCCCGTGGTAGAACTGCGTCACGCCGAAGCCGTGGTTGAGCGACTCCCAGTCGATGAGGGAGCTCTCGGGATAACAGGCAGCGGCGACTCCACCCTGCAACGGAACGCGGGAGTCGCGGGTCCGGAAGACGCCGCCGTCGTTCGCGACGTACATCGTCCGGTTTCCGGAGCCGTCGAACTCCGGATGAAAGGCGATCCCGTGCTGATCCGCGTGCACGAATGCGCCGAGGTCCTCCGGCGCGTACCAGTACGAGCCGATCGACCAGTTGCGCCCTCCGTCCCGCGATCGGAAGAGATCGACTCCCCCCACCCATACGGTCTCGGGATCGGCCGGATCGACGGCGATCGTGTTGCAGTACCACCCCATCGTGGTGAAATGCCGCTGCGGTGCGTCGAAACACTCGGGGCCAAGGTAGCCGAGAAGATTGGTCAGGAGGAGGCGATGGGTGACCTCGGGATCGTCTCCGCGCACGCGCATCTCCCACGAGCCGGCCGCGCCCTCGCTGTCGGAGCGAAAGAGGGCATAGAGCCCCTGAGGCGGCGAGCCGCCGATGGGGACATTGCTCGCGGACAATGCGTAAACGACCGCGGGATTCGAGGGCGCGATCGCGAGTGTCGTCCGCCCGATCTCCGGCCGCGTGAGCACCGGCTCCCAGATTCCATCGGCTTCGGCGGAGGTGTTGCGGTAGACCGTCGCGGGCTCGAAGGTGCCGCACGCGGCGAAGAGGAAGTCGCGGTCTTCATCGCGCCGCAGCTCGAGATCGAGGCATCCGCCCCGGACGCTGGTCTCGAGCACCCGCTCCCAGCTCGCACCATGATCCCTGCTTCGCCATACTCCGGTCCGAGTCGCCGCATAAAGGCGGGAGGACTCCTCCCTGCTGACGGCGATGTCGTTGACCCAGTGGAAATCTTCGCTGAGCGTCGACTCGAGGCGGGCCCACGTCTCGCCCCCGTCGTCGCTGCGGAAGATGCCGCCGCCGCGAAGCGGGAGCCATGTTCCTCGCACGTCCTCGCGGAAGTACCCTTCACCGGTCCCGGCGTAGAGCACCCGGGAGTCGCGAGGATCCATCGCCAGGGAGTTCACCGCGATGTTCGCGAGGAGGTCGCCCGACGGCCGCCAGCTCTCTCCCTCATCGATCGACTTCCACACTCCTCCGGAAACGCCGGCTGCGTAGAGAACGCGCGGGTCATCGGGGTCGATGAGAAGCACCCGCGTGCGCCCTCCGATGTTTCCAGGTCCGAGAGAGACCCAACCGCCCGAGACGGCGTCCGCTGCGATCTCCGGGTGACGACCCTCCGCAGCCAGAGAGACGGCCGGCATGCCGAGCCGGTGCGCCACGGCGCGGTCCCACATCGCGCGCGGATCGGTGACTCCCGAGTAGTCCAGCCGTTTCGCCCGCGCATACTCCTCGGCGGCCTGTGGATCGTCGAACGGACGCACCGGGGAGGCCTGCTCTTTCAAGGTCGCCTCCATCTCCTCGGCGGTGAAAGAGGGAGCGTCGCCGGTCCGGCAGCCGATGGAGAGAAGGAGGGCGAGCAGGAGGGTGGTACGCATGCTCATGAATATAGCCGGGCCGGGCTCGCAATCCGGTGTCGTTTTCGCGACAGAAGAGATTCGAAGCGGACGGGGCGGGTAGGCGAAGCTTGCAGCTTCGCTCACAGGAGCCGAAGCTTCCAAGCTTCGGCTCGAAGGTTCCCGCGGAACATCGCCACGCGCGGCTGGAAGCCGCGCTTCCTGTGAGCAAAGCTGGAAAGCTTTGCCTACGGCGACCGCGAAGCGTGGAGACGCTTCGCGCCGATGCGCTGGCGCTGGCGGGGCGGTACCAGTCAGGTCTCGGTGATCTCGACTCCGCGCACGATCGCTATCTCGGCGAGGACCTGGCGAAGTGATGGTCTTCGTGGCTTGAGACCAAGCCGTGGCTACAATATGGGAATACGGGTCACCTTAACCTGCTTACCCATATCATGGCTACCAAGACCACCGTCGAGATTCGGGAGCCGCTCTTCGATGCCGCCCGGGAAGTGGCGTTGGAAGAAGGGACTTCCCTGCGCGCGCTGATCGAGGAGGGTCTGGAGCTGGCGATCGAGAAGCGGCGGCGGCAGAAGCCGTTCCGGCTGCGCAAGGCCTCGTTCAAGGGGAGGGGCGTTCGGGAGGGTGTGCGCGAGGGGGAGTGGGACGAGACGATTTACGAGGGACGCGGAGCGTGATCGCGGTCGACACGAACATTCTCGTGTACGCGCATCGCGAGGACTCGGAGTTTCATGAGCCGGCGCTCGAGGCGGTGCGGTCGCTCGCCGAGGGGAGTGCGGCGTGGGCGATTCCGTGGCCGTGCGTTCATGAGCTCATCGCCGTGGTCACGCACCCGAGGATTTATTCTCCGCCGACGCCGCTGGTGAAAGCGATCGGTCAGGTGGATGCCTGGCTCGAGTCGCCATCGCTGCGACTCATCGGCGAGGACCCCGGCTACTGGAGCGTCGCGCGCGAGCTGCTCACCACCGCGAAGGTCTCGGGGGCCAGGGTGCACGACGGGCGTGTCGCCGCGCTTTGCCGCCGCTGGGGCGTCACCGAGCTCTGGACCGCCGATCGCGATTTCTCGCGGTTTCGCGGCCTGCGTGCAGTGAATCCGCTCGCGTAGGCGAAGCTTTCGAGCTTCGCTCACTGGAGCCGAAGCTTCCAAGCTTCGGCTTGCGGTCTCCGGGATCCTCGCCTCACGCGCGGCTGGAAGCCGCGCTTCCTTTGAGCGAAGCTGGAAGCTTCGCCTACGGCACCAGCAGCGCTTTGCCGAACTCGGACATGCGGCGGTACTGCCGCGGGGCGTCGCCCCACTGCTGGAAGAATTCGTAGATCACCGCGGTGAGCCATTCGCCGCGCGTGTCGCCGAGGAGCTCGATCTCGAAGGTGCGGTCGTCGACAGGAGTGGTTCGCAGGGTCACTTCGAGCTGGCGCGCTCCTTCGCCGTAACCGCTCGGGTCCCGCTCGGGACTCGCGAAGAGCCGGATCTCGCGGAAGTGGTGCTCCTCCAGCGGCGCCAGTCCCGGCACGGTGACGATGACGGTCGTCCTTCCGGTGTTTGCGTCAAACGATGCGGAGACGACCTCGGGGGCGTTCAGGAATCCGCTCCCGGCGCTGAACTCGTTCGCCGAGACGCCGTCCTCGCCGGCGTCGATTCCGAGTCCGGCGTTCGCGCGAATGGAGGTGCCGTAGAAGTACGCGATGGTTCCCGGATCGAGAAGGCGGAGGCCGTCGCCCTCGTTCGTCTCGATCCAGCTCGAAAAGAAATTGGCTCGGGCTCCCGCAGCGAGCGTGACGCCGTTCCCGCGATTCGGGATCGGGATGCCGAGAACCGTCGTCCCGATGCGGACGCCTCCGAAGGTGGCTTCACCGGGACCTTCCACCCGGACTCCGTCCCCGTCGTTGCCGCCGATGATCGAAGGCTCGCAGCCGGATGCCCCGCCCGGATAGCACGACACCATGACCGTCGACCAGAGCCCTCCGGCACGGATCAGGGCGCCATGCCCGCGGTTCGGGACGCTCCTCGTTCCCGTCGGATCGGTTCCGATGAAGAGCCCTCTGAAATCGTTGCGCTGAAAATAGCCCCCAAGCTCTCCGGTGGTGAGCTCCACGCCATTCCCGTCCCAACCGTTGATCGTGAGCACCCGGAGCGCAACTCCACCCTGCTCGCCCGCCAGCTCGATGACGAAACCGTTGCCGGGCTGAGAGAGAGAGCCGTTGACCTCGATCTCCGGTCCGCCGGGATTCGAGTCGCCCGCGAAGAGCGTCTGCGTGTAGCCGTCGATCACCACGTGCTGCTGCCGGATCGGAGGCAACGGCGTCAGGGGGCGGATGGTGTAGACGCCGTTCGCCGCCTGATCCGGCGGGATCCGGAAGATGATCTTGCAGGGAGAGTTGCCATCGCAGTCCGGCTCCTGCACGTCGATCATCGCCTGGCGCAGCGAGCCGGGGCCCGAGTCGTCGAGGTTGGTCACGAACCGCGCGCGGTAGAACGGGACGATCGCAAACTGCTCGATGTCCTCGGGGGCGAAGTCGCCGCTCACCGAGGTGAGCGAGGTGCGCACGTCGATCGGACCTTTCACCCGGCCGGAAGAGGGGAGGACCAGGGCGAAGTGGATCGTGCCGCCGGCGCCGCCGGTGATCGCCGGATGCGTGCAGCGGATGCCGTTGGAAAGGGGAGAGCAATCCCATCCGAGCGCGGCGACTTCCTCGACGGGAACCGCGGGGGTCGTCTCGATCGTGAGGATGACGCCACCCGCGTCGCCACTTCCGTCGTTCCGAATGTGAACGGGGAAGACGACGCGGTCTCCCGGATTGTTCTCACCCCACGGGATGTCGAGAAAGTGCACCAGGTTCGGCATCGCCGAAACTTCGAACTCCAGCGACGCGCTGTCGTTCGAGCGGACCGGGTCGGGTGACGACGGGGACTCGGCGAGCGTGGCGGTCGCGTGGATGGTCGTGCTCTCGTTCGGCGTCCGGACGCGGAAGCCGATGGTGAACCGCGGCGCTTCGAGCGTACGGGGCGGAATCGTGCAGCGCGCCTCTCCGGGCCCGAGGATCGTGCACGGTGTCGGACTTCCATCGAAGGTCTGCGTCTCGATGATTGTCCCCGCGTCGACGCGCACGGTCAGCTCGCGCGGGCCCGAGGAATGCGGGCCGAGGTTCGTGACGGATGCGACGAAGTCCGCGAGGTCTCCCGCTGGAACCGGGTGGACCCGGCCATAGCTCAGCTCCAGCGAGAGATCCGCACATGCCGGATCCTCCAGGGCGATCGCGGCCGAGAACTCCGAGGTCGAGCCATCTTCGTGAGTCGCGGTGGCGGTGATCCAGCGATCGAAGTCGTCGGTGGCGGCGATGGCCCACTGCGCCGATCCGGACGCGTCGGTGGTGACATCGGTGGCACCGAGGAAACGCCGTCCCTCGCCTGTGCCCCAGATATCGGGCTCCGCGACCGAGAAGGCTTCGATGCGGTACGCGGTGGAGGGGCGCGCGTCGATGCGGCCTCGGACCGTGGCTTCGCTGCAGTTGCCTTCGACCGATTCGACGACCGGCGCGTTGGTGCGGCCGTTGGGCCCTTCGTCGAGATCGCCGGCGTCGATGGGATCGCGCGCGTCGCGTCCGAGGTCGATGCCGAGAAGGCCGTTGGAGTGGATGCGGTTTCGCGTGAAGCGGTTGCCGCGACCCGCGCCGAACACGCTGATGCCGTGATGGCGGTTGAACGCGATGTCGTTCTCCTCCACGACGCTGTCGCTGCTTCGCTGGAGGTGCACGCCGTTGGCCGCGTTGCCGAGGTCGGTCTCCCAGATGAATGTCGTCCCGATCCGGTTGCCTCGGAGGATCGTTCCGGTCGAGTCGGTGATGTAGACGCCGTTGCTCGCATTGCCGGAGATGAGCGAGTCGCGAACGAGCGTTCCGGTGGAGCGGACGATCACCACTCCGTCCATCCTATTGCCGCGGCTGTTCCAGCCGGGGATGAAGCCGAGCCACATATCTTCGACCGAGGCCTCGAGCGAGTCCTGGACGAGAACGCCGTGACCGGGGAAGTCGAAGATGGCGAGGCCGCGGACGGAGCAGCGGTCGCAGCCGAGGAGGCGAAGCCCGCTCATCTCCGATAGCGCGCTCCCGTCGAGCGCGACCTCCGGCCCCCGCGGGTTCGCATCTTCGATCGCGGTCTGCGTCGTCGCGTCGACGACCGTCCCCGGCGCGGTGAGGTTCGGAAGGGGCGTCTGCGGCGCGATGCGATACCAGCCGTCGGGCTCGCGAACCTGTCCAGAGAGCGCGAACCCGATCGTGCAGGGCGAGACGCACGCGCCGGAGGCGGCGTCGAGGAGCGCCTGCCGGAGCGAGCCGGGACCGGAGTCGGCCGTGGTGGTGACCTGGGTGGTGCCGGCGAGCGCGGAGGAAGTGATCAGAAAGGCGAGAGCGGCTCGGATGAGGAATCGGGTCACGGGGATCTCCGGATACGTCAGGACAGGATACCGTAGGCGAAGCTTTCAGCTTCGCTCACAGGAGCCGAAGCTTCCAGCTTCGGCTCGGGGAGCCGGGTCGGACGGCCTTCACCACGCGCGGCTGGAAGCCGCGCTTCCTGTGAGCGAAGCTGGAAGCTTCGCCTACGGAAGCTGAATCCGGAATCGGGAGAGGTTCTTGCGTTCGTCGAGTTACAGGGAGTGATCGATGAAATTGCATTACGACACGAAGAC
>Ga0209347_1002279_pt1 | contig 26013 bp, 15 predicted proteins | sample AutmiccommuBRH23_FD_187382 | JGI IMG/M metagenome (GOLD analysis project Ga0209347, IMG submission 187382) | Deep subsurface microbial communities from Mt. Terri, Switzerland - Autotrophic microbial communities BRH/23 (SPAdes) (version 2) | ecosystem: Environmental > Aquatic > Deep subsurface >...
GGTTGGCAAAAAGAGCAATTAAATTAATTAAATCCTTTTGTGCCACAGGAAACAAGTGGGCCTCCGGCTCTTCAATCACCACAAACATTTTTTTTTGGTTTAATATCCAGCTAAACAGCAGATATAGTATCCAAATGGCCTCGTGCTGCCCCGAAGAAGCATAGTTGATTCTTACAAATTTATTACTCTGATTGCCAATAAGTATCCTTTCCCCAGCAGCATCGTATCTATATTCTCCTTTTAGAACTTTTTTAAGGGAGTTCTTGGCTAACTCCACCATTTTTCTGTTTATCCGATCCACAGATGTCTGTCTCTTTGTTAGGACAAGCTCATCAATTCCATCTTTAAAACTGATTTTTTCTTCTTGAATTATTCTTAAAAATTGGCCTGTTATATAATCTAAATTAGTAATGGATATTGTTGACAACTGATCTGACAATAATGACAGGAGACTTCTTCCCGCTGGAATATAAGCCAAGTCTCTGTCATCAAAAAAAACATTATTTAGTTCAGATTTTATTTCGTTATAAAAAGCTCTTTTTTGTGCTAATTGTGTTTGTATGCTAAGCAAATCATTAGTATCTTCATATAATTCCTCGCTGAATATTTTTGCTTTTTCCTCAATTTCTCTCATACTTCTTAACATCTGCGCGCTGTAATTAATTGTGATATTTTTGTCACCAGGGGATAAGCTTACTTCTACATAATTATTTGGGCTGTACTGAAAGTTTAAAAAGGTTTTATCTAGATGTCTTGAGGATCCAAAAAAATCAAGAAACCTCCGCCGATTCCTCGTGTTTATTACACGTGGGAATTTGTCAAACTGTCTGGTGTTAATCGACTCCACAAAATAAGCAAAAATATCATCCCGCATGGCCTTAAAGAAATATACACTTTTGCATATGGTGCTTTTACCACTGGCCTGCTCACCAATAAAAATCATTATATCATTCATCGATAGTTCACAGCTGGATATAGGCCCAAAGTTATTAATAATTATCTTTTGCACGATAAGCACCTTTCCGAAACTATCCTTTTATCAAAGTATATCACGAGGATTTCAAGGATTATACTTAAATTTTTCCATTGTGCGGGTGTAGGACTCCGCTGTGTAAAGGAAGGGCTGACGGGCACAGTGATTATTCAATCCCATGGTTAAGAAATGAAGTGGATATAATTCCCGGGAGGGTACTTTCGAAATACAACATGGGCATCCGCGCCCAGGCGGATACCCTCAATGTCGCATACCTGAATTGTGACTTGCGCAGCTTATGACTGGCTTCTAGAGCTTGCGCTTTTTAGGCGCCGTTATCCATCCTGCTGATCCGGGCACCCAAAGACTTGAGCTTGTTCTCGATTTCGTGGTAGCCCCGGTAGATGTACTTGGTGTTGACAATCTCGGTGGTGCCCTTGGCCATCAGCCCGGCCACCACCAGGGCCGCCCCGGCCCTTAAGTCGGTGGCCTTGACCTGGGTGCCGTGCAACTGGCCGGCGCCCTCGATGACCGCCAGCCTTCCCTCCACCTTTATTCTGGCCCCCATCCTTTTCAGCTCGTCAACCACCTGGTAGCGGTTTTCAAATATGTTCTCGGTGATCAGGCTGGTGCCGGCAACGGTGGACAATAAAGACATCATCTGGGACTGCATGTCGGTGGGAAACCCCGGATAGGGCAGGGTCTTGATGTCGATGGGGTTCAAGGGCCCCCGGGCGCTGACGCGCACGGTGTCCTCAGCCTCGATAATTTCCGCCCCGGCTTCCTTCAGCTTGGCCCGCAAGGGCTCCAGGTGGCGGAGGATGATGTTCTCCATCTCCACTTCCCCCCTGGTGGCGGCGGCCGCCACCATGAATGTCCCAGCCTCGATGCGGTCCGGTATCACCGGGTAGCGCAGGCAGCCGCCCAAGGAGGGCATCCCCTCAATGTTGATGATGTCGGTGCCGGCCCCCCGCACCTTGGCCCCCAGGCAGTTTAGGAAGTTGGCCAGGTCCACCACCTCGGGCTCCTTGGCCACGTTTTCAATCACTGTCTTGCCCTTGGCCAGGCAGGCGGCCATCATGATGTTTTCGGTGGCCCCCACACTGGGGAAGTCAAGATAGATGCGGGTACCCTTAAGTTTCTTGCAGTATGCCCGGATGCACCCTTTCTCCAGGGTGATCTCGGCCCCCATGCTGGCAAACCCCTTGAAATGCAGGTCCATGGGCCGGACACCTATATTGCAGCCCCCGGGCAGAGGCACCTCGGCCCGGCCAAATTTGGCCAGCATTGGGCCCAGCAGGAGGTTGGAGGCCCGCAGCTGTTTGGCCAGGTGATAGGAGGGCATGTTGGCGATACTCTCCGGTGGGATAATCCTGACGGAATCGATACCCTGCCAGTCGGCCACGGCGCCCAGGGACTCGATCAGCTTAATCATCACCCGGACATCGTTGATGTCCGGAATATTTTCTATGGTTACGGTGTCACCAGCCATGATGGCGGCGCTCATGATGGCCAGGGCGGCATTTTTGGCCCCGCTGATCCTGACCTTGCCCCTGAGGGGGGTCCCCCCAACTATTACCAGTTTCTCCACTTAAGCCCTCTCCATTCAGTGTGTTCAGGAAGAAAACCGCCGGCGCTAGAGACCAGACGATGCTATTAGTTCTCTTAAATGTAAAGAAAATCCTGCAGCATTCTTTAAAAACCCGACCAAATCCGCCAATTTTGTTCCAGTTGGACCATCTCCACACCCAGAGCCGATTTCACGGCGCCGCTGATACCCTGACCCGCACCCAACAGGGAAACTATCTCCAGCAGCTTGTCCTCCCCGTAAAGGGCGTTGATGTACTCAACGGCCGAAAGGGCTTCCCGGTAGGCCAAAGCCTGGTCGGGCAGGTCATCGAAGCCCCGGTCCATGTCATTAAGGCTGTAAAACTGATCCCCCCCTGCCCTGTCCTCATCGGCAAAGCGGAAGCCCGTCAGGCGGTACTCCTCAAGCTGGGCCAGTCCCTCGGTGAACCAGCGGGGGCAGTTGCCCCGGGTGGCATAGTCCACCGCCAGGTGAGTCAGCTCATGGGCCATGGGCCCGGAGTTGATGAAAGCCTCCCGCATTTGCCCCGGGTCCCCGCCTTCCACCCAGGAAGCCGGCGACAGCACCCGGATCACCCCCACCCAGTAGACCCCCATGGCGCTTTCGTTGGCAGGCCAGCCAAAGCTGGCATTTAATTCCTCCCGGGAGGGGTAGACCATCACGGTGACCTTCCGATTGGTCTGCAGGCTGTATTTATCAGCCACCGGCCGGTAAAATTTCTCCGCGGCCTCCAGCACCATGCCGGCATACCGGGCATCGGCGGGCTGAAAGCGGACCCTGACGTGATCGCCCTCCAGCGAGGGCAGGCTCCGGGAGCGGAACTCCAGATTGGCCTTGGCGGCCTCACGGTACATCTCGTAGGCGTACCCCCTGGCCTGGCCCGGCAGCCTAAGCGCCAGCAGCACGGCCAGGGTGACAAAAAAAAGAGCCGCCCGCAACAGGAAACCGGCCCAGGATTGTTTTTTTGTTTTTATCCTTTCGCTGTTAATCATATTTTCCCCTTGTTCATTTAATTGACTAACTATATTATACCGGCGGCCTGTCCCCCCTCCCAGCGGTAATTTATTGAAAAAGGCCGGCTTTACGGCGCCGGCCTTTTCAGCCGTTAGCTATTGGCTATTGGCTCTATTGGCTTTTTTGTTTTGGGCGTATCGGCCAGGATCCTTTCTTACAGCTTACCGCTTACAGCTTAATGCTTATCGCTTATTTTACTGCTTGTCAGCCAGGGGCTTCAGTGTTTCAATGAGCCTTTTGACATTTTCCGCCTCGGGGTCTTTTTCACCGGCCAGCTTGACGTAGCGCTCAAACTCCCCGATGGCCCCGGCATAGTCCCGCCCGGCCACCAGGGCGTGGCCGTAATAATAGTGGGCCTCCTTGTTGTTGGGGTTGCGGGCGATTACTTCCTGCAGCATTTTTATGGCCCGGTCGTGCTGCCCCAGTGAAATGTAGCCACCGGCCAGCCTGTTTTTCAGTTCATCGTTGGCCGGGTCCAGGGAGACCGCCTTTTCATAGGCTTCAACGGCCTTGGGGGTGTTGTTCTCCCGCTGGTAGGCCTGGGCCAGGTCCACCAGGAGCACGGTGTCGCTGGGATTAGCCTTTACCTTTTCCTCCAGCTCGGCCGCCGTTGGTGCGGGTTGGGGCGCTGCCGGGGCGTTCTGATTTACACCGCCCAGGCCGGGTATCCAGACTATGGACGAGAAGATCAACCCCAGCCCCAGCACGGCCGCCAGAAAGCCGAAGACAATCCTCTGCATGAGCTTTTTTCTTTTCTTGGGGGAGGTTCTGTATTTAGCCACCGGCATATTTCATCCTCTCCGCAAAGTGTAACCTGCTGATAACAAGCATTATTATATTAGATAGCAGCCCAAATGTCCATTTAAAAGCAAAAGGCCCGCCTCGGCGGGCCTTTGTTTACAGATAGCGCATGGGGTTGACTCTTTCCCCGTTGATGATAACCTCGAAGTGAAGGTGAGGCCCGGTGGTGTAGCCGGTGGACCCGACCCTCCCGATGAGCTCTCCCCTGTCAACACTCTGCCCGTAGTCGACATTAATTGAGGACAGATGGCCGTACCTGGTGATCACGCCTTCGCCGTGGGAGATTTCCACACACTTGCCATAGCCGGAGTACCAGCCGGCCCTGACCACCTTGCCGGACTCGGCGGCCACCACCGGGTTGCCGGTGCTGCCGCTGATATCAACCCCGGTGTGCATACCGCCGTCCCTGGGCCCGTAAGGGGAAACCACACCCCCCGAGGCGGGCCAGCCCAGACGGCCACCGCCGCCCCGGGAGGCCAGCAGCACCCTGGTGCCTGAGGCCACCACCCTGGGCTCGGGCTTATCCAGCACAACCTCGCTGATTCCTTTGCGCTCCAGCTCGGCGCCGTTTCTTAGCACCACCTGGTAGGTTACTTCCTTTTTGCCGCTCTTGCCCTGGGCCAGGACCCTTCTTTCGCCCAGCAGGAGTGAAGGGTCTTTTCTTTCCTCCAGCGGAGTATCCATAGTCTCGGTGCTTACTTTGGTCAGCACGGTTTCAACGTTAATCAGATTCTCAATCCGGGAGAGCTTTAATGTTTCTCCCAGGGCCAGCCGGCTGGGGTTCAGGCCGGGGTTCAAGGCCACCAGCTGTTCCACCGTCAACCCAACGCTGGAGGCGATGCCCCACAGGGTGTCGCCGTTTTTGACCTCGTAGGTGTCTGTTTTCTGCTTGCCGCTGCGGACTATTTCCAGGGCCTGGCTGACACTGACAAGATCTTTTTTGTCCACCAGGGTGTCCACCAGCTTGACGTCCTCCGCAAAGCGGGTAACTCCGTCAGGACTGGTGTAGGGAGCCTGCAGCCGGCTTAAAAGCTGATCAGCCTCCTGCCGGCCGCCCATGGCCAGCACGGCTTGACCGTTAACCACCACCTGGGTGCCCTTTACCCTGGAGGTCAGCGCCTGGCTGAGAGCCAGTTTAAGGCTTTCACCGGCCAGGGCTGTGCCGCCGGCCCGGGTCTTCTTCACCTGTATCTTTTCCAGCAGGGTCAGTGTTTCCTGATCCCCCCTGTTTTCATCGATCAACTGACCGATTGCGGTGTTGGCCTCGGCAGCGCCGGCCGCCACCGTGATCAGACGGTCTCCCGCGTACACTCCCCAGGCCATGTTTCCGGCGTTGATCAACGCCACCAGAAACATAATAAAAACTGTATATATGGCCACCCCGATGATGGCTGAGGGTTCCTTCGGACTTTTGATAAACTTTGCCCAACGTTTCAAAAAATGTCGGAATGCGTTCCCGGTATTCAAAACATACCCCCTTTTCCTGATGTTAAAAAATGGCTGCACAGGATAGGTTCGCTAATTTATTATAGCATAGGGCATGGTTTCAAAAAAAACCAGGGTGTGCAAATTAGCCTCCGATATCTTTCCCTACCTCAACCATTCTTGAAGATATCCATTATTGCACAGACACCGGGGGCAAATAAAAAAAGTTGCCGGCTAAGACATAAGCCTGTAGAAAGGTGGAAAAATTGTTCATAAATTGCTGCCCTGATTATCTCCCTCCGGCTGAAGGTTGGCGTAAAGGTAAAGGGCGGCTTCCAATCTCTTTTTGATTAGCCCGCAGGCCGGGCCGTAGGCCTTTTCCAGGGAGCCGCCGTAAAAATAGGCGCCGGCGTGACATCCCCCGCTGCAGAGGTACTTGGCCCAGCAGCCCGGGCAGCCCTCCCGGCGATAAAGGTGCGCATTCCTAAACCGGTCGGCCAGGTCCGGCCGCCGCACCCCGGAGTACACGTCGCCCATGGCAAAACCGGCGTGGCCCACAAACTGGTGGCAGGGAAACAGCACCCCCGACGGGTCCACGGCCAGGTACTGGTGCCCGGCGCCGCAGCCGCTCATCCTCTTGGGCAGGCAGGGGCCGCCGTCCAGGTCGATATTGAAGTGAAAAAAGTTGACCCGCCGGCCCTGCCGCCTGAGGTCCAGGATGTGTCTGGCCAGAAGCTCATACTGGGTGGCTGCCTGGCCCAGGTGTTCTTCCCGCAGGGCGTAATCCTCCCCGGGGTCGCAAACCACCGGCTCCAGGGAGATATTGTCAAATCCCCGGCTGATCAGGTCTGCGGCGTCCCTGAAAAAATCGGTGTTGTAGGCGGTGTAGGTCCCCCTAATCTGATAATCCTGGTAATCCCTTGAAGCCAGGAATGATTTGATATTTTTCAGAACCCGCTGGTAAGACCCCTGTCCCCCGGCAAAGGGGCGCATGGCGTCATGGACCCCGGGCCTGCCGTCCAGGCTTAAAACCACGCTGAGGTTGCGGCTGTTTAGAAATTCCCCCACCCGCCGGTCCAAAAGCACGGCATTGGTGGTGACGGTGAAGTGGATCTCCTTGCCCCGCTCCCGGGCCAAGGCCTCCCCGTAATCCACCAGCATTTTCAGCACCTCGAAATTGAGCAGGGGCTCGCCGCCGAAAAAGTCCACCTCCAGGCGCCGTCTGGCCCCGGAGGCCTCCATCAGCAACTCCAACGCCCGCCGGCCCACCTCGGGCGGCATCAGCCCGGCGGCGCCGCCGAACTTGCCCTGCCCGGCAAAGCAGTAGCGGCAGGCCAGGTTGCAGTCATGGGCCAGGTGCAGGCACAAAGCCTTAACCACGCTGTCCCGGGGCGGGGTGTAACTCCCCCCCAGGGGGTCCGCTGAAAAGAGCAGCCCCTTTTCGATCAGACACCTTATTTCAGACCGGGCCTCGGCAATCACACCCGGGCCGTATCCCGCCACCACCCCCGCCGGCGAATCATCATCCGCCGCACAGCGGCAACTGCTGTCCAGCAAATCCCAGACCGGTTCATCCACCACGTGCAAAGACCCGCTGTGGACGTCGAAGACCAGCCTGGCGCCGTTAAAAATAAATTTGTGAATCATCATATCCCCCATAACAGCAAAAAACCCAATCCCTGGGGACCGGGCTTTAGAGCGCAGTGTTTATTTTTTCTCCTTAAGGCAGGACTGGTTTCCCACCGTGCAGGAGGTCTTGCAGGCAGACTGGCAGGAGGTCTGGCACTCGCCGCAGCCGCGCCCCTGCATGGTGGACTTGAGTCCGCTCTGATTGGCGTTGACGGTTCGGATATGCTTGCCCATGATCACCCCTCCTTTTTATCCAACCCCCATTATACGGAAGGTTTGCTGATCAATCAACATCTTTTCCAAAAACTTTTATCTCTAGTGTATGTTGGGGCCGGTCCGCCTAGACCGGCCCGGTCAAAAAAGTCACCGGGCAGGGTCTATTTAAAACCTAGGGTGACGGTGGGGCCGGCGGCCCGGCCCGGGAACCGGGATCCCTTCAGGGGGCTTTGGCCGGCGGGTGCGGCCGGGGCTTCCCCGGGGGAGGACGGGGTGGGGCTTAATCCTTCCCCTCCCGGTGGCAGTTCCCCGGCCAGGGGGTGCCTGGGGGCGTGGACGATGGTGATGCTGCTGTAAATCAGCTCCACCTCCTGTTCCCTGATCCTGATCTCGGCCCTGGGGATAACCACCGTGACCTCATGGGGGACCTCTATATTCAGCCGGCGGGTAAGGGCCATGGCCAGCCCCGGCAGGGTCAGCTCCACGTGGTCGTCCTGAACCGGGGGTGCAAAGGCCGGGGCCGGCGGGGCGGCCTTTTTGGGCCGCCTTAATCTCCACAGCATAAAAAGCCACCTTGCTTTTTGATTTAATCCATCTTACTGGCGGGATCCGGCAAGTGTGCCTTTAATTATGCAGTGATCCACCCGGTGCCCCGGCCCTGCTATAAAGGTCAGGGCTGCCGGGTGGTGGTGAAGGACCAGCTTAACTCATCGTTTACCGTGCCGTACTCAAGGCTCTGAATGCTGCCGGCCGGAATGGTCACGGTGTAAGTGGTGCCGTAGGACAGCCCGCTGTATGCCGCGGTCAGTTCCCGGCCGCTGACGCTGCCGCTCACGGTGCGGGTCACGCCGCCGCCGGCAATCTCAATGCCGTTTACCATGGCGGGGTTTAAATCCAGGTCGAAGGCAACCTTCAGGGTGCCGCCGACCGGCGCGCCATTCTTGAGATCTTGCACTGGGTCAAGGGTCAGGGTCTGCCCGCTGACCGATTTTTCCACGGCCACGCTTTCCCCGGCCTCGTCCCGGACCACTATTTGGCCGTAAGCGCCGCCCTCCAGCACCTGCTCGCTGAAGGTGACGGTGACGGTCTTGTTCAAGGGCACCCCGGTGGCGTCAGCCGCCGGGTCGCTGCCGGTCACCGCCGGGGGCGCGGTATCTCCGGGGGTGCCGCCCCCGGGTGTGCTGTCCCCGGAACCTCCGGAAGAGGTCGTCCCGGTGGACTGGTTAAAGGAGTTGAGTATTTGCCGGGCCAACTGGGGCGGAGGCGGGGGCGGAACCGTAGCGGACAGCGGGCCGGGAGGTTCCGGAGGCCCCTGCAGCGCCGCCGGGACCGGCGGGCTGATGGCCGGGGCCAGCCTCTCAATCTCCCTGGCCCGCTGCTCCACCCACTGCCTGACCTCCTGCCAGGCCTGCCGCTCCCCGGGGCCCATACCGGCCGGCGGGGATGGGGGGCTGCCCGGCGAGGTGATGGCCGAGGACTGCCCGGGAGCCACCGCCACTGTGGCTCCATTGGACCTGAACTCCACCCGGCCGCTGACCGAACTGGTGATGTTCCGGCCGCCGGCCACCAGATTCATCCAGAAGGTTCCCCGGATGCCGGCCACACCCCAGGGCATGTCCACCTCCACCCGGACCCGGTCCTGGTCATAGGCGGTCTGCCACCAGGGGGCGTTTTCGCCGTCTGCGGCCCCGGCCTCCTGCTGGGCCAGCTGGATCAGTCCCGGCAGCCGGTTCAATGAGGCCAGCAGCCCGCCCCTGAAAAATCCCGCAGCTGCCGTTTGATCCTGATTTGCTTTGCTGACGCCGGGGGCACGGGTGGTGGCCAGGGAGCCGAAGATCGTGCCTCCGGGCAGATCCAGCTTCAGCCAGTCCACCACCACCCCCGGGGTGCCGTCCCTGAAGATGGTGGGCCGGCCCCGGGCCTCTTGGATGGTCATTTCGCTGCCGGGATCCAGCCTTAACCCCGACCCGTCGGGAAAACTGATCTCGGCCCTGCCGCCCGGGCCGGTTTTCACGGTGGCCCCGGCCCCGATGGAGGTCTGGGCGGTAACCGCCCTGAACCGGCCGTCCTTATCCCTGACTGAAACCTCTCCCTGCACCGGCTTCAGTGTGCCGGTGAGGGCCACCCGGCTTCTCTCCGGGCTGATGTTCAGCATTACGGCCAGTCCCCTGGCCACCTGCAGCCTGGTGGCCGGCTGGTCCGGGGCAAAGCTGCCCCTGTCCGCCAGGGTCATTAACCCGGCCTCCAGGGAGGCCGCCACCTGCTTCAGCGCCCAGTGGCCGGGGTCAACGTCTTTTATCGCTTCGTCCAGCTTGACCCCGGGCAGGGGCGCCCCGGTCAGTTTGAGCAGAAGCACCGCCGCCTCGGCCCGGCTGACCGGGCTTTCCCCCCGGAAGGACCCGTCCGGGTAGCCTTTCAGCAATCCGGCCGCAGCCGCCCCCTCCACCACCTCATAGGCCCAGTGGCCGGGGCCGACGTCGCTGAAGGTGGGCGCCGGGGGCTTGTTCCCGGCCAAACCGCCGGCCCGGGACAACATCGCCGCCATTTCGGCCCGGGTGATGGCCCCCTCTCCCCGGAATGTCCCGTCAGGGTAGCCCTTCATCAAATCCCGGCCAGACAGGTATTTAACAAAGGGGTAGCCCGGGTCTCCCGGCGGCAGGTCGCTGAAGGCCTGATCAAGAGGTTGGGCCGCTGCGGCCGGCAGCACCGCCAGCAGCAGCAATACCAAGGCCAGGACCATGGGCGCGGCCCCCCGGCCCCATCCTTTGCTGACACCTTTAATGAACATGGTTTGACCTCCTTATTAGGCTGTTGGCTAATCATCAGGAAAATTGTTGAATACGCAGCAGACAGACTTTTTCAACGGCCTCTTAGGGTCCTGTGGTGGTGAAGTCAAATATGTACTCCTGTTCCAGCCCGTTGCCCGCAGCATCCTTTACAGCGTTGGCCGGAATGGTAACGGTGTATTTCATCCCCGCCCCACCGGGCCACCAGCTCTCCGCCTGGGGTTTGGGCAGCACCTGGGGCAGCGCCTTGACCGTGAGGGAAAAACTCAGCGTGTCGCTGACGCCTCCCTTACTGATGGTGGCCGTCAGGGTCACCATCTGGTCGCCCTGGGCCGCCGCCGGCCGGGTAACCGCCCCGGCGTTGCTGAGGCAGGACTGATTGCTGCTGGACCAGGAGATGGCGGTTCCCCTGTCGCCGGCTGTGGGCAGGGTCAGGTTCGAGGTGATGCTGTTCTCCGCCGTGTTGCTCCCCCTTATATCGGCAAAGGTCAGGTCGGCCTTGTCGGCCGCCACCGCATCTCCATCGGTGGGCCCCAGCCCGTTGATCAGAATTGACACCTTGGCGCTTCCATTGTTCACCACCGCCAGATCGGCCCAGCCGTCCCCGTTGAAATCCCCGGAGGTTAAAATCATTGGCGAGCTGTCCACATTAAGGTTTTGCGCCGGGGAGAAAAAGCCTTTTCCATTTCCGGCCAGGACTGAAACATTATTTCTGTACCTGTTGGTGACCACCAAGTCGGCTTTGCCGTCGCCGTTAAAGTCCCCGGCAACAACAGCCACCGGCCCGTCACTGACCTTAAGGCTGGTCATGGGGCCGAATCTTCCGTCGCCGGTTCCCCTGAGGACAGTAACCTGGCCGGAAAAGTCAAAGGTAACGTCAAAATTGGCAATGGCCAGGTCCAGGTACCCGTCTCCGTTCAGGTCTGCGGCCGCTATGCCAATAGGATCAACGCCCGCAGAATACTCGCCGGGCATTGCGCTAAAGGATCCGCTGCCGTTGCCGATTAATACCGACACCGTTTCCCCGGTTTCGTTAATCACGGCCAGGTCTGTGTTGCCGTCGTTGTTGAAATCACCAACCGTCATCCGTATGGGCCCGTCGCCCACCGGGTAGTCGGCGTTTGACCGGCGGGGGAAGGCCCCGTTGTCCAGCCCGAATAACCCGGAATCATAAAGGTAAATTGATACGCTGTTCGAATTGGCGTTGGAAACCGCCAGGTCCAGCCTTCCGTCATGGTTAAAATCCGCTGTCACCACCGTGTTTGCCGATGTTCCGGTGGTGTACCCGGTCTCACTGGCGATGGGGAAAGATCCGTCGCCGGCCCCTGCGCTGACCACCAGGGCCGGGCTGTCGCTGCTGGTCACTGCCAAGTCGGTGTTGCCGTCGTTATTGAACTCCCCCGAGGTAATCCACAGCGGCGCGTAGATATCACCGTAGCCTACTTTTTCCTGGAAGGTGCCGTTTCCCGCTCCCAGGAGCACGTAGATGCTGTTATTTTCTTCACCTCCGGCGTTACTGTTGGTCACCGCCAGGTCCACTTTTCCGTCATTGTTAAAATCGCCGGCAGTAATGCCGTAGGGCTGTCCCCCCACAAGGTAATTGACGGCCGCCTGGAAATTCATCGCCGGCGGCAAATCGGCAGCCATTGTTTTGTAGGCTATCACGTCGCCGCTGGTGTAGGCCGCTATAAATTCTCCCGCGGCGGGATTGTAGACCGCCCAGGGGTTCACCTGGTTCATCTCCTCAAGATCGGAGATGGGGAAATTGTTTCCCTCGGGGCCGGATCCCGGTTTTATATACTGGCCGTATATTTCCTGATAGGTATTGCGCTGGTCGTCCCAGGCCACCAAAAATTTTTCCAGGCGGCTGTCGTAAGCCACGGTGTGGTTCTGTTGGCTGTCCGGGGCGTTGGAAACCACGATGCCGTCCCCGGACAAGGTTCCGTCGCTGTTTACAACTTGGCTGTAAATGTCGTAATTATTGTTGCGGTAATCCTGCCAGGCCACCAGGAAGCGTTCGTTGGCACTGTCAAAGGCGGCTTTTGGCCTTTCCTGATTATATCCGGCGGAACAAACCGCGAAGTTGGTGACCGTGTCCCCGGCGGTTGGGTATAGGGACCCGTCGGGATTGATCATCTGCCCGTATATATCGGCCACCACACCGTTACGCATGTCCCGCCAGACCACCAGATATTTGCCGCCACCGTATGACACCGCGGGTTCATACTGATCCGACCCATTGCCGCAGATCACAAAATTGCCCCCTGCCAGTGTGCCGTCGCTGTTTACCAATTGCCCATAAATATCCTTGCTGGCATCGCGGTAATCGTCCCAAACCACCAGAAATCTGTTGTTAACCTGATCATAGGCCAGGGACTGAGTTCCGTATGCGTTGGCGTCAAGGTCCGAAATGGTAATCTTCCCGCCGGCGGTCGCCCCGCTGTCGGCGTCGATTAACTGACCATAGATTATGGAGTTGTCTTCCCAGGTTACCAGGTAGCTGCTCTCCCCGCCATACACCGCGCCGGCCACCGAGGGGCCGCTGTTTAACCAGTTGCAGCCGGAGACAGTCAGTTCCCCACCCAGGGGTGTACCATCGGCGTTTAAAATCTGACCGCTTACGTAAAAGTCATAACCGTCCTGCTCATTATAAACGGCCAGGTACTTGTTGTTTAGAACGTCATGGCTTATTGACGGGTTATATCTCTTCCACCCCGCAGCCATTGTTCCGTAAGCCGAAAAGGCGAGTTTCAGTTCACCGTTGGCTGCGCCGGCGGCGCCTAGCTCGGTAAGAGGAATGGCAAATTCATAAACCTTGTGCTGGTAGTCCACCTTGCTTGTGTAGTCAAAGCCTGGACGGCCCCAGTGGGTCCCGGGGGCCGAGACCTTGAATTCCTTCAGCCCGGAATCTGTTTTCACGTAAACCTTGGCATAATCTTTGTCGCCGTCCATGGTGTTGTCCGGTGTGGTGTCCAGGGCAACATACAGGTTCTGATCATCGTTCATCACCCAACCGTAGATGGCCCCGGGCGGATGACCCGATATGGGGTAAACAAACTCCTTAAAAAAGGGATCCTGCCCGGTAATTTCGTTAATGCTCCCATCAACGTTGATCCGGCCCTGTAGTGAATTAAGCCGGTACGAGTAAAAGGAGGAGTTCAAATCCATTTCTTTAAACGTGTTCTCCCGGGGGAACTGAAAGGGGGTCCGGCTGATCACTTCTCCTTCAATCCTGGCGGCAATAGAAAGCACGCAGCTTCCCTCCGGGGCCGCAAACTCCAATTCCAGGCCACCGGCCGGCAGATCGATCAAATCAAAATCCTTTTGGGAGATCTTGTCCAGAGGTGGCCCCCCACCAGCGTCAGAACTGAGGGGCGGCAGTCCACCCAGAAAAACCGAGTCCAGGTGGGCGGAACCCCCTCCCCTCTTCTCCAGGCGGATTTTCAACGACCGGCCGCCCTCCGGCGGCGGCAGGGCCAGGTCTTGGGCACCTTCCCGCAGGTATTCGTCATAGGAAAGGCTGCCGGCCTCGATCCACTGCCCCCCGGACATGATATAAATAACTAATTGTCCATTGGGCCGTGACATTTCCGGTGGGCTCCAGCCGGTCCCGGCCCCGGCCGGGCTGACCGCGGCCATGAAAATCAGCACCGCCGCCAGGCAATAAAGTGTAGTCCGCGCCATCTTTTTTCTCACTGGGACTCCTCCTTTAAAATAAGCCGCTGGGGTTGTCAAAAAAACTCGAAGCAGGTTGAATTTTCCACCATAATAGTTGATTATATCATAATCAGACCTTTGTTTTGTTAATTAAGCCCCGGATAAAAATTATCCGTGCCGATTGCTTTCCGGCCAGCCGGGAGTGAAGTCAAAAAATTTTTACTCAAGTAATTGACTTCACAAGCCCTTTGGGATAAAATAAAAACAATTACATAAGCCGAATCGAAAAACGATAGGCCGTTTATCTCCACCCTGGCGGGTGACGATAGACGGCCTTTAAATTTTAAAAGTTTTTCGTTCCTATCATTCCCTTTACCTCTTTAATCTTGGGCCTTAACGGCCCAACTTTTATTATCGCCCCCCCCGGCCAAATCATCTTATGGCCCCATAATTTCTTATCTTCACCCGGGCCGACACCTTGATCCCGGCCTGGGAAAAAACCCGGTCCCAGTCCAGCTTCTCTATTTTCCGGCCGTACCCGGCCCGGGCGATAGCCCCGGTATTGAGGGCGTCCACCATAAATTCCTCCTGCAGCCGTGAGACCATTTCCCGGCAATTGGCGGCGATATACTCCCCGGCGGCTTCGGCCACCTGATTAATCTTCTCGTGGCTGCCGTTTAAGAATCCCTCCTCCACCTCCACCAAGTCTCCGGTCACTTTTACCTCTATAGAAATTTCAGCCTTTTCCCCATCCATTTTTACCTCCACCTTACGGTGCCCGGTACACATCAGAGTGCCCTCCCCCTCCTCCCTGTCCGGCAGCGGGAAGGTAATCACACCCCGGGCCTGTTCACCCCTGAGCAGGGTCAGGTATTTCATGGCCTCCTTGTCCACCTTGCCTACCATGCGGTCCTTTTTAAATATGGCCAAGCCTCTGATCTGCACACCGGCAACATCGCTTCGTGAAATTAACGGCACTACCGGGTTGCGGCCAAAGCCGAACTGGTCGCAGTGAAAATCCGCTAAGGTGGCCAGGGGAACAAAGTTGCTGTCGGGTATTTCCATCAGCAGGCTACCCACCCTTTCACCTATATTGGGGGGGCCTGTTGTCTTTAATTCGAGCACATCCACGGCCCGCCCCTCAACCACCGCCAGTTCCCCGTGGTAGCTGATCAGGGGGTTTCTGTAAACTATGTCCAGGGTATCTGAAAGACCCTTCCCGGAAAGAGCTTCACCAAACAGCAACGTCCTGACCATATTTATCTCCACCATTCTGAAGGATCGGTTGGCCCTGTCGGAGCGGGCGTCCCCCACCGTTCTGCCGCTGGACTTGATCACCCTGACCAGCTCCTTGCGGCCCTCCGACAGCACGGGCTGCAGCACGGCCACCAGAACCCTGTCCCCGGGCTTGGTCTTTTCCTCTTCCCGGGGCAGATCGAAGGAAGCCACGGTGGCAATAGCCACATTGGCCAGGTCCCTGGCGTCCCAGCAGCCCCCGCTGCACAGCGCCAGCACTAAAAACAGAGTTGTCAGCGCCCTCCTCACGTGCCCCTCAGCCCCCTGATGACCGCCAGGGTCCAGAGCAGTGAAGGCAGTCCCAGCATCATGGAAACTCCGGCCAAACCCACGTATTTAGTATACTGGACCACCTCACTGAAATTACCTGGCAGCAGCGCCAGGGCAAAGACTCCAGCAGCCAGTATGGCCACCACCTGCCGGCGGTACTTTTCACTGACCCCCGCGGCCCCGGAAATAGTCTGCCGGGCGGTATAAAGCAAAACTGCCGCCGCCCTCAGGGCCAGCCAGGAATAGATTATGGCCACAAAAAACTCGGCCCTCTCAATAACCGGAAGGTGGTAGGTCTTTATCAGTGCCAGGTTGTCCCAGACAAACAGCTTGACCACCCCCCCACCAAAGGCCATGGTCACAATCAGAGCCAGGCTGGTGTAGAAAAAGGCGCTCCAGGCCACCGCCAGCATGCCCGCCCTGAGGACCTCCCTTTTGTTCTGAATGAAGGGGTAAAGCACCAGCAGAATTTCAGCGCCTATATATGATAAAAATGCTCCCTGCATACCCAGGAGTATATTTGACAGCCCATTGTCCCCCACCGGCAGCAGGTTTCTGTAGTCGGCCCTGGACAGGGCCGCCAGCAGCACAATCCAGAGGGGCTGTATCAGGTAATAGGTGAATTCAGTCATCCAGGCGATGGAAGCGATGTCCCGGGAAAAAATGTAGGCCGCCCCCAGGGTCAGCAGCAGCGCCAGCACCCAGCCGGGGGTTTTGGCCAGAAGGAAGCTGTTGGCCAGCTCCGTGAAAAGTCTGATCGCCATGGCCGCGTTAAACATGGTGTAGGCCACATAGGCAAAGGACACCGCCTTGCCCGGCACCGGCCCCAAAACCCGGTCACTGATCCGGGCCAGGCTGTCCCGGGGAAATCGGGAGCATAGTCCGTTAATCAGAAAAAGTCCGGCCAGGGGAAAGACTGCCGCCAGCAGCACCGAAATCCAGGCGTCGTGTCCGGCGTAGCGGGCCGTCCGGCAGGTGATCTGCAGTATGCCCACCTCCTGCATGGCGGCGATTAAGAGAAAGGCGAAGTTTTTGCTGGTCAGTACAATGCTTTGGCTGCCCCTCATTTCTTGCCGGCCCCCCGGGGTGTGCCGGTAATCCTTTTGTCCTTTTGATGCGGTATGGAGTCCGGCCGCCGCCTCATTTTCCAGGTATGGGAAACGACCACCGAGTCCTCCATGTCCCTGAACCGGAACGGGGCCAGGGGGGACATGTAGGGGACACCAAAGCTGCGCATGGAGGCCTGGTGGGTGATGAAGAGAATGATTCCCAGGGAGATGCCGATGGCCCCGAATAAGGAGGACAGCAGCATGAGGGGGTATTTTACCAGCCGGATGCCCAGGGAGGCGCTGTAATTGGGAATAATGAAGGAGGCCACCGCCGAGACGCTGACCACGATGACGATCAGAGGCCCTACGATCCTGGCCTGAATTATCGCCTGGCCCAGGATGATCCCCCCCACCACGCCCATGGTCTGACCCAGGGGGTTGGGCAGCCTTAGGCCCGCCTCACGCAGAAACTCAATAATCATCTCCATCAGCAGAGCCTCCACAATGGGGGGAAAGGGTGCCTCCCGCCTGTGCTCGGCCACGGCCATCAAAAGCTCCAGGGGCAGCAGCTCGTGGTGGTAGGTGACCAGGGCGATGTAGGAGGGGGTCAGGGTAATGGCCACCACCAGCCCGACAAACCTCAAAACCCTGGTGAAATTGCCCACCCAGAAGCGGTCGAAATAATCCTCGATGCCCTGCATGAACTGGGGGAACACCGCCGGCACCACCAGTACGTTCGAAGTGCCGTCCAGAAAGACCGCCACCCGGCCCTCCATCAGGTTGGCCGCCACCCTGTTCGGCTTTTCGGTGTTTAAGGCCTGGGGGAAAAGGCTCCAGGGGTGATCCTCAATGTTGGCCTCAATGGTCCCGGTGGCCAATACATTGTCACCCTTTATTTTTTTCAGTCGCCGCCGGACTTCCTCCACAATCCCGGGATCGGCAATGTTGTTCACGTACACCATTGCTCCCCGGGTCACCACCAGTTCCCCCAGGGTAAAAAGATCCACCTCCAGCTGCGGGGTGCTCAAGTTCCTCCTGATCAGGGCCAGATTGGTGTCCAGGTCCTCAATAAAACCGCTCCTGCCCCCCCGGGTGGTCCTTTCGGTGGGGGACTCCTCCGGGATCCTTTTGGGGACCCCCCTGGTGTCGTAGATGTAAACCTCTTTCAGTTCCCCGATCAGCAGCGCCGAGCAGCCCATTAGCACCTCCCGGGCGGCTTTTTTCAGATCGCCGGTGGCCCGGATCTCCCTCACCGGCACCTGGTCCGGGGTGATCACCCCCCGCAGCAGCGCCGGCAGATGGGCCGCCACGTCACGGTTGACGGTCTCCTCATTGACCATTACATTTATATAGACCAGGCAATATTTATCCGTGAACCTCCTGACCACAATCTGGGCCCCCTTGCCTCCCAGTGCCTTCTTCAGATTGGCCAGGTCGCTCTCCAGCCTGCCGCTCACAGGGATAGAGGTCTGATTTTTTTGGGCTGATTTTCGAAAAGGATTCCTGAACATGCTGACCCCACCACCCCCGGGTTTTTTTTCTAATCTGCCCACAATAGTGCAAACTTATGTCGCCACCCCTCGCGGGCGGCTAGAATCCAGGAACTGTAAATGTCATAGCCTGAACAATTAAAAAAGATCCGGGCCATTTTCGGCCGGGATCCTTTAATAATGCTTTCTTACTGTTTCAGCAATTTAATATTAATGCGGAATGAAAATTTTTTGCAACATATAAACTAAAATCAAGTATTAATATTGTAATGGGATTTCCGCTCTGTTACAGTAGAAATGATTTGCATAAAGCTGGAAAAATTTAATAATAATAGCGTGCAGCCAAAAGGACTTTTTGATCAACTTATTCACCCTGGGTGTGCATTTAACAAGACTTGACAGACTCTTCCTTTGCCTTAATAGACACCACCACCGCCCCGCCGGCGATGATCAGGACCACCCCGGCCAGGAAGGTGAGGGTAATGGCCTCGTGCAGGAACAGGGCGGCAAAGACGATCGAGAAGAGCGCCTCAAAGTAGGAAAGTATGCTGGCGTGCTGGGCCTTTACTCCCCTCAGGCCAATCATGTACATGGTGGAGGCCAGCCCCTGAATTAAGACACCCAATAAAATCAGCGCCATGATGCCGGGCAGGGTCACCTGGGCCAGCCAGGGCGCCGCCAGGGGCAAAGAAACCAGAGCGATGGTGGCGCACATGTAGGTGTTGGAGACCAGCCCCAGCAGTTCCGGGGGCAGGCGCTTCAGGGCCAGGATGAAAAGGGCGTACAAAATACCACTGGCCAGACCCAGGGCGTTGCCCCACAGGCTATAGATCCCCGGGCCGCCGGCGGAACCCTGGCCGGCGATCAGCACTACCCCGGCAAAGGACAGCAGCAGCGCCGGCAGGGATTTTTTTTCAGTCCTCTCCCTCAGTAAAAAAGGCGCCAGCAGCACCACAAAGCAAGGCGCCGTGTAATACAGTATAAACCCGTTGGCCACGCTGGTATAGGTGATGGAACGGGTCAGCATCAGCCAGGAGGCGGAGTTGACCACGCCGATCAAAATAAGCCACTTGGTCTGGGAGGAAGGCCTTAGCCGGGCCAAATCACCCGTTAAAGCAGAAAGCAGGACCAGAAAAACGGCCCCGAACAAGAAACGGAAAAAGACGGTCACTTCGGGCGCATACCCGAGGCCCTGCACGAAAAGTCCGTAGGTGCCCCAGATCAGGCAGGCCCCCAGGATCTGAAAATATGCCTTCAAAGCCTATTACCCCAAAAATACTTATCTGGACCTCTTATTAAGAGTACCTTATAAATTGCCGGCGGGTCAACGGGGGCTTCTGTTCAGCGCCGGCTGACCTAAAAAAAGCCGGCCTTACCGGGTTGTTCCGGTAAGGCCGGCTTAAGCGCATTGTTCCGGCGGCTATTTCAGTTGGTCCAGCAGGTTTTTCAGCATTACCGCCGCCTCGGCCCTGGTGGCCGGGTCGGCGGGGGCAAAGGCCACCGCGCCGGCGGCGGGCTTACCCTTCAAAATGCCGTGCTTCACCGCCTGGGCGGCTGAAACCCTGGCCCAGCCGGCGATGGCAGACTGGTCGGCAAAGCCGGCCAGCAAACCTTCGGGGTTGGACACCGCCCCGAGCTTGTTCTTATAGCCCAGGGCATTGCAGATCATGGCCGCCATCTGCTCCCTGGTGATTAAATCCTCCGGCGCGAAGAGTCCCTGGCTGACCCCTTTGATCAGACCTGCGGTATAGGCCCGGCCCACCGTGGCGTAATACCACTGCCCGGGCTGCACGTCGCTGAAGGGAGCCTTGGCCTCACCGGCCAGATTGAGCACATTGGCCAGCATGGTGGCAAACTGCGCCCTGGTCACAGAGGCGTCAGGCGAAAACTGCCCGTCACCCATGCCGCTTACATATCCGTTGTCGGCCATATACTGGACCTGAACCTTGGCCCAGTGGCCATCCAGGTCGCTGAACACCACGGTCCGGGGTTTTGCATCCTTTTCAGCCAGCAGGGCGAACTTGCTGAACTGGCTGGTACTGAAGGTGATGGTCCCGGTCTGGGCGTCATAGGCCCCTCCCTTGCTCTCCCAGGCCTTGGTGGCTTCGTTGAACCGGTAGACTTTGATCAATCCCTTGGCCGCGGCCTCCCGCTGGCCCTCAGGAACAGGCAGTGAGACCTGGATGGGCTTGGCAAACTCACGCACGGCGGTCTTTTGACCGTCGGCCCCGACGGCGGTTATGCTGAGATCGTAAATCTCCCCGGCCAGCATAAACTTGGCCGCGTTGGTGGCCTGGTTGAAGGTGACCTGGGATCCCACCTTATCCAGCGGGGAAGCCGCCATCTGCACACTGGCCGCCCCGGACACCGCCGGCACCTCCAGGGCCGCCGGAGGCAGGATAAAGGTGGCGTTCTTGAGCTGAACCGCCGCCGGCTTTCCGGTCCCGGTCAGGGAGGTCAGGTTGGCTGCGGTAAAGGAGGTCTCCAGACTGCCGGCTGCGCTTATGGTGATTGTGGCTTTGTCTGCAGCCTGGGTAATGGCCTTGGTCACCGCGTCGGTGCCGGAGGAACCGCCTCCGCCGCCTCCGCCGTCATTGCCCCCACCGCCGGCAGCTGCCGCCGTGGTAAAGTTCCAGCTTACCGCCGCCGGCAGGCCGTTTCCGTCAGCATCGGCCACAGCGGTGGAGATGTTGACGGTGTACTGGGTGCTGGGACTTAAATTTTGACTCGGCGTGAATGTAGCCGTCCTGGTGTTGCTGTCGTAAGTTATGCTCCCCGGCACCGGGCTGCTGCCCTGAAGCAGGGTGAAGTTGCCGGTCAAAGTGGCCTGGTTTATATTCTTGGAGAACTCGGCCGTGACCGCGCTCCCCACCGCTATACCGGTGGCACCAGAAGACGGGCTGCGGCCGGTCACCTGGGGGGTCACCGAGATAAGTCCCACGTGGAGCTTGAGCTCGGGCGGGGGCACCACGGTGACGCCGGCAACCACATCGGAGAAGACCGTCTGGTAGCCGGCCTTGCTAAAGACCACCCGGTAGGTGCCGGTGGGCACGTCCCAGCCGTAGCGGCCCTGGCTGTCGGTGACCTGGGGGTTAACCTGGCCGTAGGCCGAGGCGTTCCACTTGCTCCAGGTTCCCTGGCCGTCGGCCTGGCTGTTCACCTCGCAGAGGGCGGTAACCCCGGACAGCCTGATATTCCCGGTGTCCTGCTCAATGGTGGCGCTGAACCGGTCATAGCTGCCGAAGGTGCCGTCGTAGACGAAGCCGCTGGGATCCATCAATATGGTCACGTTGACGATGGGGGTTCGCACGGTGGTGGCCCCGTAGGTGTATTCCACCTCGATGAGCTGGTCCCCGGAGCTGCTCCAGCTGCCGTTGATCACCTGGCCGCTCCAGGTATTGCTGCCGGCATCGGTCAGCGTCCTTTCCCGCCCGATGAAATGTGTCTTGACGCCGCTTACCGCGCCGCTGAACCTTACTTCAATGTTGATATCGTTGTTTTCAACTACCGCCATGGTAGCCACACCCAAGTTGGGGTTGATGGTCACGTCCTTGTTCCAGCCTGAGTTCACCTTCACCGAGCTGATGGTTACGGTATCGCTCTTCACCGTTACCGGCAGCGGGCTGGAGGCCGTTGAAACCGTGCCGTTGGCCATTTCCACCCGGGCCGTGATGCTGTAGCTTGTCTCGGTGCTGCCCAGGTCTATTTCCCGGCTCCACCAGCGCCCGCTGGCAGCCGCCCGGCCAACCTGGCGGGCAGCGGACTCACCGGACTTGGTGGCCTCGATGATTACCGTGGCCCCGGCCGAGCAGTTGCCATAGACCGTCAGCTTGCCGTCCCTGGTCACCGACGGGCCGCTGATGGTGGCGTAAGCCAGTTCAGTGGTGGCCGACCCCAGGGGGGTGGCGCTGCCGCCTACATTGATCGCGGCGCTGTTCTTGACGCTGGTGGCGGTAACGCCGGCGTCCACGGTGACCTGGTAGGTGATGGTGCCTTTACCCCCGGCCTGGATGCTGCCCGGGATGCTGAAGGTGATATTGCCGCCACTCACCGTGGGGTTAACGGCCAACTGGTTTACCGCCGCCGACCCGTTTACATAGGTTGTGCCGGAGGGCGCCTGGGCGGTCACGCTGGCCCCGGAAACTCCGGTCACTCCGTTATTTTTGTAGCCAATCTGATAGGTCAGTGTTTTGCCCGGCGTGGTGACAATGTCGGACACCTTTAAGAAGTTGCCTTCACCCACAAAGCTGCCCTGTTTCTCCGAGGGCTTCAAAAGGGTGATGGTGCTGAGGACGGTGTTGCCCGCCACCTGGATACCGGTCATTTCAATGTTTTCATAGATGTGGCTCTTGTCGAAGGTGCTCAGCACATAGTCATTGGCCTCACTCAGGCTCTTCATGGTAAAGCTGCCGTTGGCGCCGCTGCGGGCCCGGCTCCAGCTGTTGGTGGATCCGCTGTAGGCGTAAACGTCTATGCCGGACAGACCCGTTCCAACGCTGTCGGCCAGCGTACCGGTAAGCTCCTTGCCCCGGCTCAGGGTGATGTCCGGTATGGTCACATCCGCTGCAATCACATCAACGCTGGCCGGCACCGCGCCGGGGCTGACCAGGTAGCCCAGGGCGGGGTTGAGATAAAAGCTGAGGCTGTATGTCTTGTTTGACTTCATCTGGGCCAGGGAGAAATTGCCCGAGCTGTCGGTGGATGCCCAGGCATAGTGGCTGCCGTCGGCCGCCGAGGCGTTCACCTGGACATCGCTTATACCGCCGTTCTGATCGTTGATCACCCTGCCGCGCACGGTAAGCCCGGTGTCCATGGTCTGGTTGACGCTGGTGGTCTTGTCCTTTTCCACCACAATGCTGCGCTGGGTCTCATAGAGATACTGGCCGCCTGTCTGCCAGACAAAACTGACCTCGTAGTCGCCGGCCACCTTGAGCCTGTCCAGGCTGTAGGCGCCCTGGGCGTCGGTGGTGGCGCTGCTCCAGGCCATCTTGCTGCTGCTCCAGGCGCTCACTTCCACCCCGGACAGCCCCTGACCCGAAACATTCTTAACATAGCCCGAGATCTTGCCCCGGTCCACCACCACCGGCTTGAGGGCGAAGTTCACATTGGGGGTGACGGCGCCCTTGTCCACCAGTACATTGTTGCGGGTGGAGTCCTGGTAATCCGCACTTGATCCCTGGGCCGTAACGGTATATTCGCCGGAGGAGAGTCCGTCGATGACGTAGCGCCCCCCCTCGTCGGTGATGGCTATGCCGCCGCCGGCGCTGCCCCCGGCCACCACCACCACGCCTGCAATAGCCGCACCGCTGCCGGCGTCGGTGACGGTGCCGCTGATGCCGCTGCCCCGGACCAGGGCCGTGCCCTGGGGAGGAAACAGCATAAAGTCCATGGTGACTTCCCGGCTCTGAGCGCTGATGGTCACGTCATAGCCCTCGCCCTCCGGATCCGCCAGGTCGGTAAAGCCCTGGGGACTCCAAACAGAGATCACGTAGTCGTCGGAGTCGGGCAGGCTGGTAAATTCATAGGCCCCGTTTTCACCGGTGATGGCGCTGGTGCCGTACATCAGATCCTCATTGAAGAGGAATACCGTCACACCCGGCACCGGCATCGGTTCCGGATGTTGGAACCCCCCCTCTCCCTGAGGCTGATCCATGACGTGCAGTTTGACCGTTCCTGAGATTTTTCCACTGCCGCCCGGGGGCGGCTCATTAGGTGCCCTTAGCGCTATAGATCCCAGGGCGGTGGTGGCCTGGGCGGTAACAGTGACGTTTCTGGCCCCGCCTGTTAGCGCCATTCCCTGATAGTCGGTATAGTTGACGTTGACCATGTAGCCCCCGGCAGCCGGGATGTTGTCAATGGTCAGGCTGCCGTCAGGCCCGGTGGTGGCTTCCCTGAAGAAGAACAGCCCCGGATTGCCCACGCTTACCGAGGCCCCGGAGACACCCTGCCCGTTTCTGGTGGCCGTCAGGGAGATGCCGCCAGCCACAGCCTCCATGCTCTCCAGCTGAATATCGCCGAGGGATCCCCCGGCGGCTGCGCGGACCTCATAGACGCTGGAGGCCACACTGCTCAGCACCACCTCAATGCCGGACCCGCTGTAGGCCACGTCACTGGAGGGAGGTGACTTGTCCAGCAGCCCGTAAGGGTTCATGGTGGACAGGTAGTAGCGCCCGTTGCCCGAAACACCTATGCTGAAACTGCCGTCAGCCCCGGTTTCACCCTGGAAGATCCGGGGAATGTCGGCCGGGTCCGGTGTCCCCCCGGGACCAAGCATGGGGGGCAGCTTATCAAAGAGGGTCAGGTAAACATTGTCCAGCCCCTCCACCGCTCCGCCAGCCGTCTTTTGCCCCGTGACACGGCCGCTCAGCGAGACCCCACTGATTAGGTGAAGGTCCTGGGTGTAGCCGGCCACCCCCTGGGCCACGGTAAGTGAGGAGTCTTCGTCGGCCAGGAACAGCCCGCCGGGATGGAATACCATAATCTTGTAGGTCCCCGGCTGCACGTTGGCCGCCTGGTAGGTCCTGGCCTGGGCATCGACCAGACCGAAGGCGTTGTCCTTGACGTCGGTCTGGTTCATCAGCATAATCTGGGTATTCAAGAGTGATTCATTGTTATTGGGGGTGTACACATAGCCGCTGACGGTGGCCCCGCCGCCGCCGGGAGGAGGTGGTATGACCCCGCCGCCCCCGCCCAGGAAATAAGTAACCGGGCACGTCGCCTCCACCGCCCCCTGGGCTGCGGTTATAAACAGCTCATACTGGTTCAGGTTATCTTCGGTAACCAGATAATCCGCCCCAAATTGGCTGAGGTCAATGGTAAAACTAAAGCTGCCATTGACAACATCGCTGGCATCAATGCCGGGGACGGTTACATTGGGCATCCCCTGGACCATCCGGAATATTTTAACTTCAAAGTCATCCGGAACGCCCCCGGTCACCGTACCGGTTACCCCAAGGCTGGTGCCGTTGATGGTCGCCCCCTGGGCCGGCAGGGTGCAGCTGACGGCCAGTCCCGGGACGCCGCCGCCGCCGCCCCCTCCTCCACCAACGGGCGCGGCGTTGACGGTCAGGGTGGAGTTGACCATATCCGGCCCGGTGTTGAGGATCACGGTGTAGTCCTTGCTGGCCTGCCCGCCGGCCGTCAATCCTCCGGCCAGTGAAATGGTGGCGTAGACCTGATCAATCACCGACAGGGTTGACCCTCCGGTGACGTCTTGCATGCCGTCATACACGGACAGCACCGTGGACTGGTCAAAGCTTGTCCCGGTCCCCTGCACGGAAATAGCCTGGCCGTTCGGGTATCCCTCCGTCAGGCTGGAGGGGATCAGTGTGATTGACGCCCCCTGGGCCGCTGCCGGTAAAAGCATGCTCAACAGCAGGGCCAGGGTCAAGATGATCGAGAATATTTTTCTTCTATCCACTTGCCTTTTCAATTGCATTTTCAGCTCCTTGTACTAAATAAACCATCAATCCCAAACAGTAAACTACATTTGAAGCACAAAACTAACTCAGGTAATCACCCCTTCCTATAAAGAATGCGGTTTTTGTCAGCGGCCTTCAAAGGCCTTAAAACCACCTGTCTGCCCAATAATCCCTCAGTCTAATTGCAATATTAAACAAATAGGCTTATGGTGTCCCCACCCCCACAGGGTGGTTTATCCGCCAAAGCACTAAAACCGGGGGGTGGGAGAACACCCGTTTCCCACCCCGGTTGCAGAAAATTGTTGGAATTGAACAGGAAAATGCATTTTTATGTTGAAAGTGGAGTGAAGGTTGTATAAAGAGTTAGAGTTATAGAGATAGTTCTCCTGAAACCCGGC
>Ga0209347_1002281_pt1 | contig 26003 bp, 31 predicted proteins | sample AutmiccommuBRH23_FD_187382 | JGI IMG/M metagenome (GOLD analysis project Ga0209347, IMG submission 187382) | Deep subsurface microbial communities from Mt. Terri, Switzerland - Autotrophic microbial communities BRH/23 (SPAdes) (version 2) | ecosystem: Environmental > Aquatic > Deep subsurface >...
TCGCATCCTGGGGCTGAAGTAGGTCCCAAGGGTTGGGCTGTTCGCCCATTAAAGCGGTACATGAGCTGGGTTCAGAACGTCGTGAGACAGTTCGGTCCCTATCCGTCGCGGGCGCAGGAAATTTGAGGGGATCTGTCCCTAGTACGAGAGGACCGGGATGGACATACCACTGGTGTACCAGTTATCGTGCCAACGGTATAGCTGGGTAGCTACGTATGGATTAGATAACCGCTGAAAGCATCTAAGCGGGAAACTAGCCTCAAGATGAGATTTCCCATGGAGTTAATCCAGTAAGACCCGTGGAAGATTACCACGTTGATAGGCCAGGTGTGTAAGTGCAGCAATGTACTCAGCTAACTGGTACTAATAGGTCGAGGACTTGACCTGAAGCAGTAGAAAACTTACGAAAACTCTCTGTAAAGTTTTGAAGGAACAACCTTCAAATCAATTGACAATTGATAATTGACAATTGACAATTAAAAAGATTAACCTTTCCGGTGACTATGGCGAGAGGGATCCACCCGTTCCCATCCCGAACACGGCAGTTAAGCCTCTCAGCGCTGATGGTACTTGGACCGCAGGGTCCTGGGAGAGTAGGTCGTTGCCGGATTTAATTATGAAGAGTCCCACGCGCAAGCGTGGGACTCTTCTACTTTCAGGTGCAACGACCTACTACAATTCGAGCCCTGCGGTCCAAGTACCATCAGCTGCCTACAGGGGCGACGCGAGCGATAGCGAGCTAGTGCATGACCAGGCAGCTCTTACCGAACGGTCATTGTTACATAAAATATTGTTCCAGTGAGGTTAGAGATGCCTGTGTCAGGTAGACCGCAGGGTCCTGGGAGAGTAGGTCGTTGCCGGATTTTATATGAAAAACACTTGGTGTAAACCAAGTGTTTTTCGCTTTCAGGTACGACATACTCTCCCAGGACCCTGCGGTGACAATAAGAAGGCGACGGCGCCACAGGCGCCTAGCGCATACCTGATATCTCTTAGCGAACGGAAGACGTATTCTCCATTATAGGTCGCTGCAATTGGACCGGTGGATTTCAAAGATTTGTTCATATTATCACTCATAGCTGTATTCTCCTTCAATTTGATTTGTTATATAATTTCCAAAGGGCAGAAAAATATACCATTACTTCATTTATTTACAAAAAAAAAGGACCCTACTGACATAGAGTCCTTCATCAAATCATTATCCTGTACTTTTGCTGTTTGCCAGCCGGTGATTTTAAAATTTCCTCACCACTACATTATCGGCGATAGTCGGCCAAATCTGAGGATCCTCCATGCCCAGTCGCCACAAGGCGACACCACTGATGCCCAGGGTTAACGCCAGACGGATTTTGGCCAGGACTCCTGCTGTCTTCGAACCAGACTTCGTGGTAATTCCCTGCTTCATCGGTATAGGAAAACATAGGGGTCTGGCTTTCAGGGTCAAAGATTATCGGGCTGTTGTACTGCTGGGCCCGGTCCACCGCCATTTGGTAGGTGACATATTGATTTCTTCCTGTGGTCACATTGAAATCAAAGCCGAAGACTGACACTGCCGCCACAATCTTCTCTTTGGGCATTTTGGCCATTGTATACCGGAGAACACTTTCCATCCAGCCGATAGAGACCACCGGGCCCGGACCGCTGCCGGGCCAGCCGTGTTCGTTGTAAAGCATTACTATAAACTGGTCAACAGTTCTCCCGATAACTCGTAGTCAAAGGGATCAGAGAAAGGATTCCAGGGCTCGTCGCTGATTCTGGCGGGGACTGATGCGCTGAAGAAATAGCCCCTTGGTCTTAATGTGTTTCCGATGTCGGTATAGAGTTGGGATAGCTATGGCCTGTCTTCGTATATACGTACTCGATATCAATCATGATTCCGTCAAAGTTGTATTGTTCGATCAGGTTGACCAGATTTGCAGCAAAGGCACTTAGCCGGACGACCTCTCTAGATGTTGTCTGGCCTCCTGGCCTGTAGAGCAGGTTGTGAATTACCGGGACAATTTTAATATTATTTCGATGGGCAATGGCCACCAGGGTCCTTACATCAGCATCGGTGAAGGCACCGAATCTTTCGATCTGTGTAGGATTGTTAGGGTCTATCCGAAACATGAATAATCCCACTTCAGATATATACTCCGCGTTATTGACAAAAGAGGCGTAGGAACTCGGCAGAGCCGGGCCTTCTTCCAGGGTATAAAATCCCAAATACCCTGTACAGGTGTTGACCACCCTGAACCAACCATCACTACTCCCTGTTATCGGAAGTCGAGCGCCCCTAACCATTCTGGCTATTACTGGGTATCAGCAATCTTTGCCCGACGGTAAGCTGGGTATTGGAAAGGTTGTTTAAGACCATGATGCTTTCCACCGTTGTATTGAACCTTCCGGCGATTGAAAAGAGGGTGTCCCCCGGCCTAACAGTGTATAGTATTGGCTGCTGGCCGGTGATGGGAATAAACAGCCTTTGTCCAACATTTATTATGTCACTTGTCAGCTGATTGGCCTGCCTGATTTGCTGGATGGTTACGCCATACCGGCGGGCTATCAGGAACAACGTGTCTCCGGGTTGCACAGTATACCACATTTGTTAAATATTTACGGTTCTGTGAGAAAAATCACGGCTAGATGTATTGAAGTTAGTGCCTGTTTTTATAATTAGGAGTTATACTATAAATAAAGGAGGGGCTAATATGAGCGACCAAAAAGTGAAGGTTACCAAAGACATGACAATTGGAGAAATTCGTGACATGGGGCCTGAAGCCAATGAAATAATGGACGGTGTCTTCGGTGAGGGTTGTTTTGGCTGTCCTAATTCAAAGACAAAAAGCTTGGAGTTTGGCGCATCTGTGCATGGTAAGGACCCAGATCAGGTAGTCAAGCTGCTTAATGAAAAGTTGAATAAAAATGAATAAATAAAGGCCACCGCTTATTCGGTGGCCTTTATTTATGCGAGGTAGTCCACATTCATTTCCTGGATAACCTTTTTTACATAGTTTTTCGTTTCTTTAAATGGAGGTATCCCCCCATATTTGCCAACATTGCCAGGTCCGGCATTGTATGCGGCCAGGGCTAATTTAAGGTTGCCGTCAAAACGGTCAAGCATTTGTTTAAGGTACTTTGCGCCTCCCTCGATATTTTGAGCCGGGTCGAAGGAATTCTTTACCCCCAGCGATCTGGCCGTTCCAGGCATCAGCTGCATTAAGCCTTGGGCCCCGGCGGAAGAAGAAGCGCCCGGATTAAAGTTGGACTCAACCTTAATTACAGCCTTAATCAAATCGGGGGCTAATCCGTATTTTTTGGCGGCCTGCTGAATCAGTCCATTAAAATCTCCTGATAGCTTTTGACTTCTTTTTGGGCCGCTTACCCTTGATGTGTTGTCGGTTAGAGAAGTTAACGGATTCCAGTTACTGATAAGACTGCGGGCTTCCGAAAACTTCATTAAAAAAAACATTTCCAGATAATCCCACACTAGGACAACCCTCCCCTACACTTAGTTCCATAATAATCCTTTTTTCGACATTTGTAAAGAACCAATCAAGGTGTGAATGCATAAACTATTATACGCCTGTGAATGAAGTTAATTCATTATCATGGTTTGAACGCGCGGGAAAGGTCAATAATATAGATAAAACTGTGCGACATAGGCCGGATTTCATAAGAAGCCGGAATGTTTCTGGCAGAAAGGGGGCAGTTTGAATGAATAATAATACGTTTTCATCGTGCTTTGTATGCGGCCGGCTAATTCCCCCCGGGGCAGAGCGCTTAATATTATTGAATCATACAATGTGCTCTTGCTGTGAAAAGACACTGGTAAATACCTCTATCGAAGAAGACCGGTATCAATTATTTAAAGAAAAAATAAAACGGCTTTGGCTTAATTAATCAGAGCGTCCGCCTCTGATTTTTTGTTTGCTTCATGAAAAAGGGTTTTAATCTGAAAAAAGCGAATTTAACCTGAAGAAAGGGGCTTTATTATGGGTAAAATGGGGACAACCCCTTTAATCAGGGCCTTGCTTAAAAGAGACAGGATGAAAACGGTTCCGTTACATATGCCGGGTCACAAACGTGGAAGCGGTATCAGCCCTGGCTTCGCCCAGTTAATGCAGGCCAACCCTTTTTCTCTGGATATGACGGAGTTACCTGGCCTGGACGACCTGCATAACCCGACAGGCCCAATCAGGGATGCCCAGTCCCATGCGGCGTCACTATTCGGGGCTGACAGGACCTTTTTTTTGATTAACGGCAGCACCGTGGGCTTGCATGCGGCAATAATGGCGGTATGCGGGCAGGGAGGTGAAATACTCCTGCCCAGGGATGCCCACAAGTCTGTAATAGGAGCCTGTATCTTATGCGGAGCAGTACCCAGGTATCTTCCTGTCAGACTTAATAAAGAATTCATGGTGCCATATCCACCTACTCCCGGAGAAGTTGCTAAGGCCCTTGTGGATTATCCTGCGGTAAAAGCCGTGATCCAGGTTTACCCAACATATTTCGGATTAACGGGAGATTTGGCGGCTATTTCAAAAACTGCTCATGACCATGGGATACCTGTAATAGTTGATGAAGCCCATGGGGCCCATTTCAGGTTTTCACCCCGGTTACCGGTTCCGGCTCTGGATGCGGGGGCAGATCTGGTGGTCCAGAGTACGCATAAAACCCTTGGAGCTCTGACACAGGCCTCCATGCTTCATCTTAAGAGCAGACTTTTGGACTATAATAATGTGGCTCGCCAATTGGGAATCATACAGAGTACCAGCCCTTCTTATATATTAATGGCTTCCCTGGATGCCGCAGCGGGTGACCTCAGTTACCGGGGGATCACCCTGTTACAAAAAGCGGTTAACGTTGCTGAGCGGGCCAGGAGTGAAATTGAAAAAATCCCGGGGATTAGATGTCTTGACTTGACGGGAGATAATGGGGTAATCGCAACTGACCCGACAAAACTATATATTTCCCTGCGGGGAATAGGCCTTACCGGCGTGGCTGCGGCCAAAATGCTGCTGAGCAAATACCATATTCAGGTTGAGTTCAGCGACCTAATCGGTATTTTATGTATGTTTTCACTAGGAAACACGACAGCTGATGCTGATAAACTAGTCTCTGCCCTGCGCCAAATAGGACGGGAACGGTCAATGGCCTCAAGCAGGAAACGGGCAGGGCTGCCCAATGTCACGTTAGGTTCCTTACCACACCCAATAGTTGTTCAGAGTCCAAGGGAAGCGTGGTTCTCTCCAACTAAACAGGTACTCCTGAATGGGGCAGTGGGGAGAGTTGCAGCGGAAATAGTCGCCCCGTATCCTCCGGGAATACCAATCCTCTGCCCGGGTGAAGAGATTACAATTGAAGTCGTGGAAACCATTAGAAGCTTGAAAGCCGGAAAAATTTTGTTTCACGGACCGGCTGATCGAAGTCTCGAGTATGTAACAGTTGTTGACTGCTGAGAATAGTTATTTCTCCCAACCTATATTAGAATGTCATAACCACAGGAGGGACCGATGAGGGGAAGGTTTATCACATTTGAAGGGCCTGACGGGGCTGGGAAGACGACTCAAATGAGAATGCTCGGTAAAAGACTGGAATCTACCGGGCGAGATGTTGTTTATTCCAGGGAACCGGGCGGAACTAGGATCAGTGAGGAAATCAGGCGGGTACTGCTTGATCCTACATATACTGAGATAGTAGACCGGACTGAAGCATTACTTTATGCTGCGGCCAGGGCCCAGCATGTGGAGGAGTTAATCAGGCCGGCGATGGCTGCGCGAAAGATGGTTCTTTGTGACCGGTTTACTGATTCCACTGTCGCCTACCAGGGGTATGGCCGTGGAATTAAGATCAGATTTTTAAAAGGGTTAAACAACATGGCCGTAGCCGGCGTTACTCCTGACCTGACTATTATTCTCGACCTTGACCCGGTGGAGGGTTTAAACCGGATTAGCAATAAGCGTGCAGTTGTATCCGGAAAGGGTAAAGACCGGATTGAGATGGAGGACATTGATTTTCACAATAGAGTAAGAAAAGGGTTTCACAAATTGGCCGCAGCTGATCCCGGTCGTTGTAAAATGGTAAACGCTGTCGGTGACCGGGACGAGGTACATGAGACCATATGGCGGTTGGTTAAAGAGGTGCTGGAACAATGAAAATTGGTAACGCCCCTAAAGACAATATAGCCAATTTGGGTCCATTGGAACGGGAAGGGAAAATCTCACCCGGCCAGTTAGCGCAGACCTTTGGCGAGCAGCTGCATAAGGTCCAAAGCGACTTGGTTCATCAGAAACTGGAGGGCCTATTTGCTAATATTCAACGACAGGGAGGGACCCTGGCGGAGTCACTTAACCTCAAAGATTTAATGAAATATAAGGAACTTATCCAAAAATTTCTGGACTATGCCGTAAATAAAATGTATCATTTAAAAGAACAGTCTGGTTGGGACAGAAGGGGTCGGCACAAAATTTATACATTAGTTGAAACGGTGAATAAAGAACTGGAAGACCTGACAAAAATGTTAATGTCAGAACAGAAAGATCAAATTTCAATTTTAGCAAAGGTTGATGAAATCAGAGGACTTTTAGTGGATATATACTCCTGAACAAAGACCAGTTTTCATGCCCATAGAGGAGAGTTGCCATGCTGTTTTCAGAAGTGGTTGGTCACGCCCAGGCCAAAAAAATCCTGCAAAACGCCCTCGCCGGTCGGAGGGCTGCTCATGCCTATCTTTTTAATGGGCCGGCAGGTGTGGGTAAGACAACACTGGCTACGGCTTTTGCCGCTGCCCTCTTATGCGGACACGGAGTAACAGAAGCATGCGGCAGCTGTCCTATTTGCAGGAAAATTGCCGGTCAAAATTGTCCGGACTTTTTTACGTTGGTCCCGACCGGAAATAATATTAAAATTGAACAGGTCCGTGAACTGCAAAAAAAAGCCCGGTTTAAACCATATGAAGCTGCCGCGAAGGTATATATAATCAATCAGGCGGAAACCATGACTGTTGAGGCAGCCAACTGTCTACTTAAAATCTTGGAAGACCCACCGGTTAATACGATTTTTTTACTAACAGCAGTTAATCAGTATAGATTACTACCAACTATAATATCCAGGTGCCAACTGGTACCGTTAACGAGGGTCTCTCAGGAAGAGATCGGTGAAATGCTAATCAAGAAATATGGGGTTGACGGAGAAAAGGCCGCAGTTCTCGCGTCCCTGTGTGACGGGTTGCCGGGTGTGGCCGTGCAAATGGCCGCGTCAGGAAAGGGCCTTGATATCCGTGAGTCTGCTTTTCAACTGGCTGAACAAATAACAAATGAAAACGTTAGTCAACTGTTAAAGGCGGCCGAGGATTTTGAGAAAAAGAAAGATCTACTTCCGGAGATTTTAGAGCAGCTTCTGCTTTGGTACAGGGACCAGTTAATTTGGTTACAAACCGGTGAAGAAAACCTGGTTGTCAATATAGATAAACTTGTTCATTTAAAAAACTCCACCGCAAGCCTAAGCAGAGATCAACTTATTCGGAGTATTACTAATATAATTGAAGCTAAAAACCATATTGGCCGTAATGTCAACACCCGGTTGGTAATGGAAGTATTGCTTCTCAGACTGGCCAGAATTGCTTAAACAACCTAAGGGGTAAATAGGAGGTTTTCATACATGATTCAAGTAGTAGGCGTGAGGTTTAAACCCGCCGGAAAGATATATTACTTTGACCCTGACGGCATCGCTCTGACAGCAGGAGAGAATGTTATTCTTGAGACTGCAAGAGGCGTGGAGTGCGGTCAGGTAGTAGTGCCGCCCAAAATGGTCCAAGAGGAAGATATTGTGGCGCCACTGAAGAAAATAATCAGACAAGCCACCCCTGTGGATCTAAAACAGGTTGAAATAAATAAAGGCAAAGAAAAAGAAGCTTACAAGGTTTGTCAGAAAAAGATTGAAGAACACGGCCTGCCAATGAAGCTTGTGGAGGTCGAATATACTTTCGATGCCAACAAAATTATTTTTTATTTTACGGCTGACGGACGTATCGATTTTCGCGAGCTGGTCAAAGATTTGGCTGCTATTTTCCGTACCCGGATTGAGCTTAGGCAGATTGGGGTACGTGATGAAGCCAAGATGCTTGGTGGTTTGGGCACCTGCGGCCGGGGACTGTGCTGTGCTACATTTCTTGGGGACTTTGATCCGGTATCCATCCGGATGGCTAAGGAACAAAATCTGTCGCTTAATCCCACCAAAATATCGGGTATTTGCGGCAGGTTGATGTGCTGCCTCAAGTATGAGAGTGACGCGTATGAGAGTGAAAAATCGGCTTATCCACCTGAAGGCACGGTTGTTAAGACTTCTTTGGGAGAAGGGAAAATAGCTTCTGTTAATATTCTTAAAAAGAGTGTTGTAGTCGAACTTAAAGAAAGCCGGCAATTAGTTGAATTCCACCTAGATGAACTGGAAATTTTAGCCCGGGAAAAAGATAAGAAGAAACATGAGTCACGCGAAGGTAAACCTATAAATAGTCATAAAAACCAAGAGGGAGCTGTACTGACTGAGGACGAGCTTCTGCTAACTGAAGAGGAAGTTCCCTTGCAGTAGAGGAGAAGGATATTTGAAACAGTTAACTAACTTACTGATTGAATTTGAAGAGAAGGTCAGGAATCTGACAGAAGAACTGCAGTTTCTAAAGATGCGGGCTTATGCTCTGGAAGATGAAAATGAAAAACTGCGCAAAGAGATAATGGATGTTTATCAATACTACCTGAAAGATGCGGGTGATAACCGGTCAGCTAAGGGTGACATACAGGGAAAAGGTCTTGAGAATCTGGTTAGACTATATAATGAGGGTTTTCATATATGCAACCTGCATTTCGGACAGCTCCGGTTGGACGGGGACTGTCTGTTTTGCACCGGATTTCTTAAGAAAAAGTAGATGGAGCCAGATATATGAGTGCTGATACAAAGGCCAACTTCCAGCTTCTTCAGGGCGAACGCCTGGATGACCTGGTGCGTGGTGGTTTAAAGATAATTCAGTGTCCCGATACCTTCTGTTTCTCTATGGATGCTATCTTGCTGGCCAACTTTGCCAATGTGAAAAAAGGCGATCGGGTGGCCGACCTGGGGACGGGTACCGGAGTTATTCCCCTCCTTGTTTCAACCCGCAATCAAGTGCAGAAAATAACCGGCCTGGAAATACAGGAGGATAGCGCAGACCGGGCTCGGAGAAGTATCCGGGGCAACGGTCTCGAACATATAATCGATATAGTTCAGGGGGACTTGTGCAAGGCTGAAGAGTTGCTTGGGATTGGGAAGTTTGATCTGGTAACCTCAAACCCACCCTATCTGCCTGTGGGCAGGGGCGTCCGCAATGAGACTAAGGAGATTGCCATAGCCAGGCATGAGCTCCTGTGCTCGCTGGAAGACGTAATCAGGGCTTCGGCGAGAGTGGTTAAATACGGCGGCCGGGTGGCCCTAGTCCACCGCCCTGAACGTTTGTCAGATATAATCCTGGAAATGCGGAAAAACCATCTGAAACCCAGGAGAATGCAGTTGGTACACCCGAGACCGGAAAAGAAACCAAATATGGTTCTTATCGAGGCCCAACTAGGAGGTAACCCGGAATTAATAATACTGGAGCCTTTTTTTGTTTACAATAATAAAGGGGAGTATACACCCCAGTTTTGGAACACCTACTATCCAGGTTTGCCCTATCCCGATCAAGGCGGTGGTTTTGTTGGCGGATAAACATTATACCTATATAGTCAGGTGCTGCAGTGGTGTTCTGTATACGGGTTATACCACAGATTTGCCAAAACGGATTGAAACTCATAACAGGGGTGAAGGTGCAAAGTTTACACGCGGGCGAGGCCCGGTAGAACTTGTGTATTTCGAGGAATTTACTTCAAAGAGTGAAGCCATGTCGAGGGAGGCCTATATAAAAAGTCTTCCCCGGACAAAAAAGCTGAAGATGATTGCGGTGATGGAAGATGCCGGACAACGTTAAAAAAGGGGTCTTGTACCTTTGTGCGACTCCCATAGGGAACCTGGAGGACATTACATTACGGGCACTGAGAATACTGCGGGAAGTCGACCTGATCGCCGCCGAGGATACCCGTCATACCAGGAAGCTGCTTAGTTTCTACGATATACACACACCTCTGACCAGTTACCATGAACACAACAAACGTGAAAAAGGGGACAAGCTGGTAGGGGAACTGGGAGACGGCAAGAACATAGCACTGGTATCTGATGCCGGCACTCCCGGGATATCCGATCCTGGTCAGGACCTGGTGACACTTGCCGTAAAAGAGGGGTTCCAAGTGGTACCTATACCAGGGCCGGCGGCAGTGGTTACAGCGGTCATTATTTCGGGACTGCCAACGGAAAGGTTTGCTTTTGAAGGATTTTTACCCCGTACAAAAAAGGCGCGGGACAAAATATTTTCACGTTTGGTGACGGAAGAACGGACAGCGGTGTTTTATGAATCTCCTAATCGGGTCCTAAAGACTCTCCAGGAACTGCTTGAGCTTGCCGGTGACAGGGAAGCTGCCGCTGCGCGGGAACTGACAAAGGCCCACGAAGAGGTTGTAAGGGGTAAACTATCTTCTATCATTGAACATTTCCGGAATAAACCCCCCAAAGGGGAATTTACTATTGTATTGGAAGGTAAACAGGCCGAAAAAACATATCTTGCGGTAAAATCACCGGAAGATATGTTTAGTATGGTTAAGGATTTAATTATGCAGGATTGGGATAAAAAAGACGCGATCAAAGAAGTGGCTGCCAAGACCGGGGTTAGTAAAAGGGAAGTCTATGACATTGTGGTGAGAGCGGAAGGGAAGAAGCTTTAAAAAAATCCAAAAACAAGCACCGTTGATGTCAACGGTGCTTGTTAATCTTAGAGAACCTCAGCGGCTTGCGCCATTGCCAAGGCGCATTCTTTACATACGTTTTTTCCCCTGAAATGCTGGACGTTGTCGGCATTCCCGCAAAATATACAGGCGGGCTCGTACTTTTTTAGAATTATTTTTTCATTGTCTACATAGATTTCCAGGGCGTCTTTTTCGTCAATTCCAAGAGTTCTCCTCAACTCAATGGGGATTACAACCCTTCCCAATTCATCGACCTTACGAACGATTCCTGTTGATTTCATGCACTTTTTCTCCCTTCCCAGCCACATTTCGACAATTTGTACAAGTAAAGGATACCAGCAATACCATTTAAAGTCAACCCTTTTTTTATAAGTTTTGACAAAACGTTACAATTGCGCTCAGTATTTACCAGTCGCTTAAGAGTACCTTACCCAAAGTATACAAAAGTAAAACTATTTAGTCGATTAAATTTTTATTAAATAACAGAAAATATTCTTTCTGGAAAAGTCTCTCATAAATAATACGATTTATGTTCATCATTATATTAGGTGGCTCCGGTATTATTTCTTAAATATAAGGGAAAACTTGACAAAAAGGTATTTTACCGATATCATTTTTCTATATGCGCTAAAAGGTGATGAAGGGGAAGAGTAGGTACTGCTGTATCCGTCCAGAGAGCGGGGGCCAGGTGAAAGCTTCGCCGGAGAAACAGTATTGAACGTGGCCCCTGAACAGCAGGCCGAAATCCTATGGCAAGTAGGCCGGGCCGGTTGAGCCCCGTTACAAGGCTCGGGGTATCGAATAACCTATATTCCGTACCTATTGAGGCCCTGTTTATTAATAGGGTGAAAAAGGGTGGTACCGCGCGGTTTACCCCTCGTCCCTTTAATAAGGACGGGGGGATTTTTATTAGGTGCTAGGTGCTAGGTTCTTAGCACCTGACCAACATTACTTCGCAGGAGGGAAAAAGATGAGCAAGGGCAGTTTTTATATTACCACACCTATTTATTACCCGAGTGACAATTTGCACATTGGCCACGCTTATACCACAGTTGCTGCTGATACTATAGCCAGGTATAAACGTATGAGCGGATATGACACCAGGTTTTTGACGGGTTCTGACGAGCACGGGCAAAAAATTCAGCGCACAGCCAAAGCTAAGGGTATGGAACCAAAGGAATATGTTGATCAGATTGTGGCCGGGTTCAAACACCTATGGAAGACGTTAGAGGTCTCATATGATGATTTTATTAGGACCACCGAGGAGCGGCACAAAGAGGTGGTACAGGGAATTTTCGTAAAACTGCATGAACGGGGAGACATTTATAAATCAGAATATACGGGTTTATACTGTACTCCCTGTGAGACATTCTGGACCGAGCGCCAGGCTGAGGGTAATGTTTGCCCTGATTGCGGGAGGCCTGTAGAGCTCGTTAAGGAAGAAAGTTATTTTTTCAAGATGTCGAAATATGCTGATAGGTTGTTAAAGCATATTGAGGACCATCCTGAATTTATTCAACCTGTTTCTCGACGTAATGAGATGATTAATTTCATTAAACAGGGCCTGGAAGACCTTTGTGTGACCAGAACAACCTTTGATTGGGGGATCCCCGTCCCCTTTGATCCCAAGCACGTAATCTACGTGTGGGTTGACGCACTGACAAATTACTACTCGGCACTGGCCGGAGGCCAATCAGATGACACTCTGGTTAACAAATACTGGCCTTGTGATATCCACCTGGTAGGTAAGGATATTGTGCGTTTTCATACTATTATTTGGCCTATTATCCTGATGGCGGCAGGAATCGAGCTGCCTAAAAAGGTAGTTGGCCATGGTTGGCTGCTGCTGGAAGGGGGTAAAATGTCCAAATCCAAAGGGAATGTTATTGACCCCCTGGTACTGGTTGACAAGTATGGGGTTGATGCTATTCGTTACTATCTGTTAAGAGAACTTCCCTTCGGGGCGGACGGGTATTATTCTGAAGATATCCTGGTACAGCGGATAAACTCCGACTTGGCTAATGACCTGGGCAATTTGGTCAGCCGTTCTGTGGCCATGGTTGAGAAATATTTTGCCGGTGAAGTGAGGGAACCCGCAGCAGGTGACGATTACGATAATAATTTAATCAAGACTACCGGAGAGGTTGTAGAAGAATATCGGAAGTTAATGGAGAAGTTTGAACTGAGCAATGCCCTTGGGGCAGTTTGGCGTTTGGTCAGCAGAGCCAACAAGTATATCGACGAGACTGCGCCTTGGATTTTAGCTAAAGACGAAACTAAGGCAGGCCGCCTGGGTACTGTCCTGTATAACCTGATGGAAGCTATCCGGGTAATTACAATCATGGTAACGCCGTTTATGCCCACACTTCCCGATAAAATATGGGAACAGGTGGGGTTGACGGGGGAAGAAAAGACCAAGTCCTGGGACTCCTTGGATTCATGGGGATATTTTCCTGTTGGAACTAAGGTTAAAAGGGGTCCGGCGTTGTTCCCGAGAATTGAAGTAGACAATGCCCCCGAGGAATCTAAAGAAGCAAAAAGCGAAAAAGTAGAAAAGTCGGAGGGGAATGTGATGGGTAATGCGGAGGAAGACCGCTATATAACGATAGACGAGTTTGCCCGGGTTGACCTGCGCCTGGCGGAGATTATCAAGGCTGAAAAGGTAGAAGGTGCCGATAAACTACTGAAACTGGAAGTCGCCCTGGGGGAAGAGCGCAGAACCGTCGTTGCGGGTATAGCCAAGCATTATTCCCCTGATGACTTAATCGGGAAAAAAATTGTTATGGTAGCTAACCTTAAACCAACAAAACTGCGGGGCATCCTCTCAGAAGGGATGATATTGGCTGCTTCAGAAGGTGACTGCCTTGGCATTGTTACCGCAGACCCGGGACGGAATGTACCCGGCGGAGTGAAGGTGAAGTAATATGTGGTTTGATTCACACGCCCATTTGGATGATAGTAAGTATGACCAGGATCGTCATGAAATGTTGATGCGGGCCAGGGAACAAGATATCTCTCTCATAGTTAATGTAGGTTATGATCTCTTTTCCTCCCAGAGGTCTGTGACACTTGCGGAAAATTACGACTTCATATATGCAGCAGTCGGTGTACACCCACATGATGCCGCGGAGGCGGGCCCGGAGGGCATAGATGAGATTAGAAGGTTGGCCGGTCATCCCAAGGTGGTGGCTCTTGGCGAAATGGGCCTGGATTATTACCGGGATTTGTCACCCCGAAATATTCAGCAGGATTTATTCCGGCTCCAGATTAACTTGGCCATTGAGCTGAACAAACCAATTATTGTCCACGACAGGGATGCCCATGGTGACATTATGGCGATACTCAGGGAAGAAGCCGGGCGTCTACCGGGATGTGTCCTGCATTGTTTTTCCGGGAGCCTGGAAATGGCCCGGGAATGTCTCAAGCTGGGGTTTTACCTTTCGGTGGCCGGTCCGGTCACTTTCGGTAATGCCAAAAAGCTGAGAGAGGTAGCGGCGGAGGTGCCGCTGGACCGTCTGCTTATTGAAACTGACGCTCCTTATTTGACTCCGGAACCTCACCGGGGAAAACGCAACGAATCAGCCTACGTCGCCTTTGTCGGCCGGCGAATCGCTGAATTAAGGGGCATCCCGCCGGAAGAACTGGCTGCTGCCACGAATGAGAATGCTAAGAGATTATTTCGAATCAAATAAAAGCCCGTGAGGGCTTCTTTTTTTTTGAAATTTATTCTGAATTGTCGAATTTCGTCATGCGGCCTTCCATAAACCAAAGCTTCAAGCTAAAAAAACGCGGGAGCTCAATTATCGCCTGTTTCCGCAGGAACTTGTTTTGTTCCTCGTCAAATCCCTAATTTCCAGATAATTACAGATGTCATGCATTTTTCGCGAAAATCTGCCGTAGGTCGCCAAAGATTTCGAAGGATGCTGTTACAGGGTATGACAAGTTTTTAACCACTTATCAATTAGAATAGTACCAAAGAGTAGACTATTGTTGTGCTGGCGAAAAATTATAGTAATGAATGTACAACCCTTCGTAATATAGATAATACGAGTAGGGTAGATAACCCCATATTAAGGAGGGCGGCTTATGCTCGACGTGGAAAACAGCGTTGCTGGGATAAGGACAACGGAAAACCCGTTATTGACTACGGCAGCTTACATTATTTTCGGGCTTCTGGTCTTTGGCATCTCACTGTTTATGCTGCACTCGGTAAAACTTGTGAGGGTCCAGACCGGAGAAGAATCAACTTCTTTTTTCACCTTCGCCCCAACGGTCCGGGATGTTGTTAAAGAAGCCGGGATAACGGGGAGTATTGGTCTGAATGCGTCTCCTGCTTCTCTTAAGGACGGCGAAAAAATAAGTTATTATACCGTTTCTGAGGATTTGGCAGCAACCGTACGGGACGGCATGAAAATCCGAATTTATCATAATACCATTACCAAAAAAACAGAGGATGAAATTATCGCGGCACCGGTAGAACGGAAATGGAACATTTACCTTAATTCGGGTCAGGTTCGGGTGGTTGACCCGGGTAAGAACGGAATGGTTAAAAATACTTATCTTATATCATATCGTGATGGCGTGACAATTACCCGGCAAAAAATTGGCTCAAGTCTTGTCACACCTGTCCAGAAGAAAATAATTGAGACCGGAACATATGAAGTGGCTTCCCGTCAGGGTAGTCTGCGAACAGGTAGGCCAGCTAAGTTTGTGGCCACAGCCTATACATATACGGGAAACCGGACTGCTACGGGTGCTAAGACCAGACATGGCATTGTTGCTGTTGACCCCAGGGTGATTCCGTTGGGAACGCGCATGTATATTGAGGGCTACGGATACGGTGTGGCTGCCGATACCGGCGGGTTTATCAAAGGCAGAAGAATTGATGTGTTTTTAACCACAGACCGCGAAGTGGATAAATGGGGCAGACGGACCGTAAACGTCTATTTTCTGGGGGAATAGGTGACATAACGTAGAGTTAGAAAGGTTTTCTAATATTTACATGTCTAATGTTTGTTTGACAAGAATCTCTTTATAGGATAAAATAAACCAAATGTTTTTTCACAACTTGATAAGGAGTGATTGGATGCAGGCATACACCTCCCCGAGACGGTTCTTGGGCGACAAAAGGCTTGTTTTTTGGTGCCTCGGGGTCGTTGTAGCAGCTGTAATAATCCTACTTGGTTTTTTTTATAACAGACATGACATCAGGATACATGCAGACGGAAAAGTAACTGAAATGATTATGAGAAGCGGGACGGTAGCAGAAGCTATTAAAAAGGCCGGAATTCCACTGGGCGTTAAGGATATTGTTGAACCCCCGTTACAGACTGCCCTTGATGAAGACCTGTCAATCCGCGTAATCCGTTTAGTCCCTATAACCCTCATCGCCGACGGTAATACCAGTGAGCACTGGGTAACTCTAGGTACTGTTGAACAAACTCTTAAAAAACTTAATGTGGCGCTAAATCAGAGCGACCAAGTTAGCCCGGCTACGGGAAAGATGATAACGTCTGAAGATACTATAGAAGTTATCAGATTTAGTGAGCAAATTATTACCCAGTCAATCAAAATTCCCTATAAAACAGAACAAAAAGATGACAACTCCATGGAACGGGGTTCGGTCAGAGTAATTAAGAAGGGTGAAGATGGTTTAAAGCAGCAAACCGTTAAAATCACTCTGAAGAATGGGAAGGAAATAAAACGGGAAATGGTCGAGGAGAAAATTCTCCATGCCCCGGTGAATAAAGTTGTTCTTGTTGGCACCATGAGAACTAAGGTGGTATCTCGGGGAGACAGCTTAAGGTTTTCCAAGGTATTGAGTATGCACTCTACGGCTTATACACATACCGGTCATAGAACTGCCACAGGAATATACCCTTATAAAGGCATAGTGGCAGTGGACCCCAAAGTGATACCACTTGGTACCAAGCTGTATATTGATGGGTATGGTTACGCTACAGCCGCGGATATTGGAAGCTCTGTCAAAGGTAACCGGATTGATGTGTTTGTTGAGACTGAAAAAGAGGCCCGGAGCTGGGGTCGGCGTACCGCAAAAGTGTATATATTACAGTAAATTAGCTAAAATTTAAGGGGAGGGGTAAACCTATCCCCTTTTTGTTTGTCTCATAATAAATTAAGGCTTTTAGACTGGGGGCTCGAGATGAAACTATATTCACCGGCAACAGTTCGCGGGATAATCGAAAAGTACAAGTTTCGCTTTCGAAAAAGTCTGGGGCAGAACTTTTTGATAGACGGTAATATTGTTAATAAAATCGTTGAATCGGCAGGGATAGAAGAAGATGACGTTGTTTTGGAAATCGGCGCCGGCATTGGTACATTGACCAGGGCTCTGTCTGAAAAGGCGGCAAAAGTTATAGTTATTGAAATCGATAAAAACCTGATGCCAATCCTGGATGAAACCCTGGTAGGCTGCGAGAATGTGGAGATTGTAAATGGGAATGCACTTAAGATGAATTTCGACGACTTGGTTTTTGAGAAAACCGGAGGGGTTAACGGTCCCGGCCAGAAGCCTTTTAAAATAGTCGCAAATCTACCGTATTACATTACCACACCTTTGATTATGCACGCGCTTGAAAGTCATTTTAACGTCTCCATAATTGTTTTTATGATTCAAAAAGAGGTTGCCGACCGATTGGTTGCTTTGCCTGGGACCAAAGACTATGGGGCTCTTACAGTGGGGGTTAATTATTATAGTGAGCCACATGCTATGGCCCATGTTCCTAAGCAGGTATTTATGCCCCAACCTGAAGTGGAATCTGCCGTTGTGCGTTTAGACGTCCGGGACGGGCCGCCGGTCGAAGTGGCAGATGAAGAAACCTTTTTTCGAATTGTTAGGGCAGCATTTGGGCAGCGCCGTAAAATCCTTGCGAACGCTATTTCGGTCTTGGACTGCCTGGATAAAAAAGAAGTGGGAGAGATGCTGTCTGCTCTTGGCATCGACCCTGGCAGGAGAGGCGAAACTTTAAGCTTTGAAGAATTTGCCCGGGTCTCTAACGAGGTATATAAGAATACAACAATACGGTGAGCTGATAATGGCTTATCCGTTTTTTTTTGGCCGGTATTTTCATATAGTGGTGCTGGCCGTTTTTTTAACCGATGTAATGATTTCTGCATAATATATAACCGGAACGACTGGAGGTGAGGCAGTGGACAAAAAGAATGTATTCAAGGTTGGGGATATAGTCGCCCGGAAATCGTATAACAAAGATGTGTTATTTAAGATTGATGAGATATCAAATAATGATTCAAGTGAACCTGTAGCGAAATTGCGGGGCCTTGATGTCAGACTATACGCGGATTCGCCCATGGACGACTTAACCAAAGCCGACGCCGCACAGGTTATAGAGTATCGCCGGAGATTCATCAATCGTAACAATGAACGGCTAAAAAAAATTTTTGCCAGAAAGTCCAGGTATACAGTCAACGCCACAGAGAGCGGGGATACCAAGTCGGGTGATTTTTTTGAGCTGCCGGGACGGGTACTGCATGTGGACGGAAGCCCAGAGTATTTAAAACTATGTATGTCTTTGTATAAACAGATAGGGATCAAAGCCGACGGAATTCATCTTCCAGAAAATGACCAGCCTGAACGCATTCAGGATCTTCTCGGCGAATTCAAACCGGATATTCTAATTCTGACAGGCCATGACGGTATAATCAGGAAAACAGAAAAATACTCTGACATTAATAACTATCATAATTCCAAGTATTTCGTCGAAGCTGTAAAAGCAACGCGCAGGTATGAATACAATATAGACGACCTCATTATATTTGCAGGAGCATGCCAGTCTCACTACGAAGCACTGCTGGCCGCGGGAGCTAATTACGCAAGCTCCCCTAAACGGGTTTTTATTCATGCTTTTGATCCGGTTTACCTGGTGGAAAAGATAGCTTTTACACCTATCAGTGAGATAATTTCAGTCCGCGATGTAATTGGAAATACCATCACAGGGGTAGCGGGGTTGGGCGGAATTGAGACCCAGGGCAAATACCGCAGGGGATTCCCCAAATCAGCTTATTAGACATCATGGAGAGATTGCACAAATATATTGAGACTGAGTCTGGCCGAAGAGGTGAAGTGAATGAGGGTATTACTCACGGGTGCAGCGGGATTATATGGATATCACACACTACAGGAGATGGCGGTGGAGAGCCGTGTGTCCAGAGTATTTGGTCTGGATGACTTTTCCCGCGGTTTTCCCCAGTATGAGGATTATGTGGCTGATTCATGGGGGGATAAGGTTCAGATAATAACGCAGAGGTTTCAGGATTGCACGGTTAAAGAAATAAATTCCTTTGACGTGGATGTCGTTATACACCTGGCCGGTTTTAACTCAACGAGAGAGTCGGCAAATACACCTGAAGAATATTTTTTGAACAATGAATATGGAACTTTTCGGTTTATACAGACTCTTTTACGGACCAGAAACAAGCCCCTGTTAATTTACGCTTCAACAACAGAGGTATATGGTTTTCCGGTATACTCGCCGGTCGACGAAAAACACCCGTCTAATCCTCTCAACATATATTCTGTGACTAAATTGGCTGCGGAAAGGCATGCCATGGCTGCCGGAATCTGGTTTAATTACCCTGTGACCGCTCTCAGGTTGACCAATACCTTTGGTGAAAATCAAAATATCAATGGTTATACCTCGGTGGTTTGTTCTTTTATTGACAGGGCGCTGCGGAATGAGCCCCTTATTATTTACGGGACGGGTGAACAGGCCAGAGATTTAATGTATGCCCGGGATGCCGCCGGGGCTATCTGCGCTGCGGCAATGAGACCTAAATCAGTTGCGGGTAAGGTTCTAAATATAGCCACCGGACGCATGATCACTATCCGTGACCTGGCCAATAAAATAATTGAATTAACAGAATCCACCTCAGAAATTATTAATCTGCCGCGTGAAAAAGGAGAGGTTGAAGGAAATTCTATTGATCTCAGCCTTACACAGCAGACGTTGAATTGGCAGCCCCGATACAAGCTGGAAGAAGGACTGATAAAGACTATCAACTGGCACAGGAGCCTCTGTTGCATATAGACAAGAAATTTTTAGCAACTATTTGGATAAGGGGACATATATTATATCAAAGTGGGAAAGGGGGAGTATTTTTGGCCGGCAAAAAAGAAAATCAGAGATTTGTATTTTTCAAGTATGTTCCACCCAAAAAAGAAAAAAAGGCCTTAAAGGATGAGGAATACAGCAATAAGAGCGAACCTGGCGCAGAGTGGTTCGGACCGCCGCCCCACGAGTGTCCTGACCAGCCTGATTACCCTGTATGTCCTGAAGAGCCTGAACAAGGAGAATATCCGGAGTATCCCGAGTATCCTGAGTATCCTGAGGAACCAGGGCATGAAGAATGTCCGGAAATGCCTGAGTATCCTGAAGAGCCCGAATGTCCGGAAATGCCTGAGTATCCTGAAGAGCCCGAATGTCCGGAAGTTCCTGAATGTCCGGAAGTTCCTGAATGTCCGGAAATGCCTGAGTGTCCGGAAATCCCCGAGGAACCGGAATCACCTTGCCCGGTGAATTCTGTTATGCATGTAATCCAGGCGGGAGATACATTCTGGAAATTGGCCAAAAGGTATGGTACCACTGTTGAAGCTATTGCTGCCGCCAACCCGAATGCCGACCCGCTGAATCTGCAAATCGGGGAAACTCTCTGTATCCCGTTGGGCATACCCGGAGCCAAGGGTTAAAATAACTACCGAAGCTGTGTCATACAGCTTCTTTTATTTTTACGGGACTTCTCTTTAAGAGAAAATTTTTATTTTATGTGCGGCCATTCTTTTTCAAATTCAAAGAATATTTAGCGTTAAAGTTGTATACAAGTTAAAAAGAGGGATTAGCTATCTGTTGACGATAATTGTCAAATATGTTACCTTAAAGATGAAACGTGCTGGAAATATAAACATATGACGCTTTTCTCAACGTGGGGAGGGTAAAAAGGTAATGACATTAAGAATAGGAATCCCCCGGGCTCTCTCGTATTACGCCTATTACCCCTTTTGGAAAGAATATTTCCAAGGACTTGGTTTTGAGACGGTGGTTTCCCAGAAAACTAGTAAACAGATACTTGACCATGGGGTCAAGGAGGCAGTGGCTGATGCATGTGTTCCCGTTAAGGTCTTTCACGGCCACGTCTTGGATTTGAAAGATAAAGTTGATTATATATTTGTGCCGCGGCTGGTTAGTGTCAATAAGGAAAGGACTGTTACATTCTGCCCCAAGTTTCTTGGTCTTCCCAATATGATTAAGGCATCGATAGACGGAATACCACCGCTTATTGATGTTCGGGTTGACCTGAAAAAGGGGAGAGGAGAACTTTTTTGGATCTGTTACCGCCTCGGAAGGCAGTTTGGTATAAACCTGTGGAGAATTATCAGGGCATACCGTACGGGCCTGAAAGCACAGGCTAGATACGAAGAGATCCTGATCCAGCAGTATACGCCGGTTGAAGCTATTAGCATTATGGAAGGCTTTGAAAAGCCCTCCGAACTACAATCGCCACAGCTGAAATTTGCGGTCCTGGGTTTTCCGTATACTATCTATGATAAGTTTATTAATGTTGACATTATCTCCAAACTACGAAAACTGGGAATTAAAGTCCTTACCGCCGAGATGGTCCCGCCTAAACAGCTCCTCAAGCAAGCCCGTAAAGTCCGAAAAAATCTCTTCTGGAATTTCAGTAATCAGGTATTAAGAGCTGCATTATATTACATTGACAACGCCAAGGTAGACGGAATAATTCATATCACTGCCTTTGGCTGCGGGCCTGACGCTATGGTAGATAAAATGATTGAACTGGAAGCCAAACAAAGAGGTAAAATTCCTTTCATGTCCATTACTATAGATGAGCATACAGGTGAAGCCGGCTTGATGACGAGAGTCGAGGCTTTTATTGATATGCTTGTTCTCAGGAGGGACGTGTCATGAAAATAACATTTCCATATATGGGAACATCCTATATAGCATTTAAGATGTTGATTCGTGATCTGGGACATGAGCCTGTTGTGCCCCCTAAGCCAAGTAAAAAGACATTGACATATGGGACTCAAAATTCACCCGAATTTGCCTGCCTGCCTTTTAAAATCCTTCTTGGCAGCTACCTCGAAGCCATTGAGCTGGGAGCTGAAATGGTTATTACATCTGGCGGAGCCGGTCCTTGCAGGGCCGGCTATTATGGTGTTTTACACCAGAAAATTCTTCAGGATATGGGATATAATACCAAAATGATTGTCATGGAGTCCCCCTACCGGAACATTTTCGATTTTCTGAGTAAAATCAGGGCGGTCATAGGACCGTCAGGGGTTTCGTGGTGGACTTTTATCAAAGCCTTTAGAAAAGCATGGGAAAAGCTCAAGGTTCTGGATGAAGCCGAATATTTGTCACATGAAATTCGTCCTTACGAATTAATCAAAGGGCAAACCACAAAAGCTTTCACTGAAAGCCTGCGGATTATTGATGATGCGAATACGCTTCCAGAAATAATTGAGGCCCGGGAGGTTGTTAAGAAGATGCTGGGCGCTATTCCGCAAGACCGCAGCCGCCGGATACTAAAGATCGGGATTGTCGGGGAGATTTACGTTGTCCTCGAGCCATTTGCCAACAACGATATTGAGATAATCCTCGGCGAGTTGGGGGTACAGACTCACCGCTCAATTTACCTTTCAGCCTGGACTAGGGAGAACACCGGATACGAATCTAAAAAAGCTGTCTTTAAAGCCGCAGCTCCGTATATCGATGAAGCGTTTGGCGGCCATGGGATATACAGTGTGGGACATAGTGTCCTATATGCTAAAAAGGGGTTCGACGGGGTTGTTCAGCTAGCGCCTTTCACCTGTATTCCCGAGATTGTTGCCAAACCGATATTGTCTACGGTTACCAGGGATCACCATATCCCCATATTTACAGTTTTTCTTGATGAGCAGACCGGTAAAGCGGGCCTGCAGACCCGCTTGGAAGCATTTGTCGACCTGCTTAAACAAAAAAGAGACCGGTTGGAGGATATGGCTATATGAGTACGGTAGGTTACATGGGAATAGACGTTGGTTCGGTAAGTACCAATTTGGTAGTGATGGATGAGGCTAACGAGGTATTGAACAGTCTTTATATCAGGACCAGGGGGCAGCCGATTAAGGCCGTACAGGATGGCTTGAAACAAATAGGTTTGGAAGTGGGGCAATCCATTGATATCCGGGGTGTGGGTACAACCGGCAGCGCCCGCCACCTGACTAGCATCTTGGTTGGTGCAGATTCGGTTAAAAACGAAATTACTGCCCATGCCATCGCGGCATCTGCAATGGTTCCTGGAGTCCAGACTGTTTTGGAAATTGGCGGACAGGATTCGAAGATTATTGTCCTGCGGAACGGAATCGTCACAGACTTTGCCATGAACACGGTGTGTGCGGCCGGAACCGGATCATTTTTAGACCAGCAGGCTTCTCGGCTGAATATACCTATCGAAGAATTTGGCGGGATGGCGCTGGAATCAACTTCAGCTGTCCGCATCGCCGGCCGTTGTTCCGTTTTTGCGGAATCCGACATGATTCACAAACAACAGTTGGGTCACAACCTGGAGGATATTGTTGCCGGTCTTTGTGAAGCCCTTGTCCGAAATTACCTTAACAATGTTGGTAAAGGTAAAGAGGTGTTGGCGCCGGTGGCCTTCCAGGGGGGCGTTGCTGCCAATGTAGGGATCAAGATTGCCTTCGAGAAAGCGCTGGGGGTAGAAGTTATTGTGCCTAGGTACTTCGATGTAATGGGGGCAATAGGGGCAGCCATGATGGCCAGAGAGCAGGTTAAGAAGACTAAAACCACCTGTTTTAAAGGATTTGATGCCAGCGAGTTTAAGTATAAGGCTGGCAGCTTTGAATGCAAGGGGTGCTCCAATCTTTGTGAGGTCATCGAAATATTCCATGATGACCAGGTTATTGCCCGCTGGGGCGATCGCTGTGGAAAATGGGAGAACATGGCCTAAAGGCTTCTTTTACTGTAGGTAGGGTCTGGCTCTTGTCAACGTTTTTTCTATGGTCTCATCTAGGCAACTAAATCTCAGCCTTTGCGAAACCTTGGGGTGCCCGCCGAACGGGCCGTCCGTGGCCCGACGGCGCTCCGCCATCCGTGGCTCCGCCCTGCGGTTTCGCAAAGTCTGAGATAAAGTTGCCTTACGATGGAACCAAAGAAAAACTTTTGACAAGAGCCAGACCTACCCTTTTAGCAATGAGAAGCCCTCAAGCGCATTACTTGTGTGCGACGATGGTATTAAAATCGGTAAGTTTGCCGCGAGCGGCAAACCTTTCATTTTTGATACTATCCACTCTACGCTAATATTTTTTCTTCTGTGCGGCATGCTAAGTGTAGATACTTACTAAATAGGGGGAATGATGATGCGCAAGGATTTGCAGGATGGTGACGGCAACTTCAAGACTCTCAATTACCGGTTGGGAGGATTAAAAGAGCCTGGTGCCGGTGATGAAGTTGTTGATACTATGTCCAAAATAGACGGAGTTAAAAATGTGGATGTTGACGAAGCGTCCCGGGGTATTGCTATCCAGTTTGACCCGGCGTTGGTTTCTGAAGGCCATCTGGCCGGGACACTAAATTCCTTAGGCCACAGTATATTGAGCCCTGACATGACTGAGGCTTTACGGAGAGAGGGTCATAGTGAAACAGGCCGGGACGACGTTTCAGGAGTATAAAATACGGTAGGTATAAAACCGGCGGTTTGGGGAATTATAATATCGGGTTTATTGATTACTCTTCAAAAGAAAAGGGGTGAGGCTTTTAAGCCTCCCTTTTTTCTTTTGCGGTGGTAACTTTCTCTGCCGGATATTGGCGCATAATTTTAGGTGCTGAGGGGAAAATATTAAAAAAAACTACTATAATTTTGGAGGTGTCAATATTGCCGGAAGGAATTAAGTGTGTTGTTGAAGAGTGCCAATATAACCAAAATAAGCTTTGTCAAGCCGATTCCATCGAAGTTTGCTCAAGCGGTGACAAAATGGTGGAAACAACTGATGGTACAGCCTGCTCTACCTTTAAACCTCAGGAAATGAGCTAACTAAATTAAATAAAGGGGTTGGGTGTTAATCCGGAATTTGCCCGGACGACGCCTAATCCCTTTATTTTTTTGTTGCCGGCTGCTGCACTAATGAACAGCCGTGAGGCCCAGAATGAATAGAAAACCCAGGATCCCTCCCATTGTGGAGTAATTGGGGTGTCTGCGTCTTGACTCGGGCAGAAGTTCGTTTTGAACTATAAAAGACATGGCCCCGGCAGCAATAGCCAGCAAGAGACCGTTATACCTCTGGGAGATATTAACCAGGATCATCCCGATGAATGCCCCTGCCGGGGTAAACATACTCAGAACGATGTTGATTAGCAATATTTTGGCTGATGATATACCGCCAATTTTTAATGGGGTGGCAATAGCCATTCCCTCCGGGATGTTATGAAGGCCAATGGCCAGGGCTATAACCAGGCCCAAGTTCCGCTCAGCAGAATACCCGGCTGTGATGGCTATTCCTTCCGGCAGGTCGTGCAGCGCGATTCCTATAGCTATTAGATAGCCCATCTTTAGGAAGTAGGAGTTGGGATCCGCTTTTCCGTGATTGGGTGGGTATAACTGTGACAAAAGAAGATCCAGCGCTAACATGATAATTATACCAATACTAAAACCGGCAGCAGTATGGCGGAAACTGCTTTCTTCCAACGCTGAAGGCAGCAGGTCTAAAACCACTACGGCCAACATAATGCCGGAGGCCAGGCCAAAGAGTACGGAAAGGGTTTTTTCCCTTGGGTTGCCCAAGATAATGACGATCAAGCTTCCAAGGCATGTTGCCAGACCCGCTATAATACTTGAGATAACAATTGTAGTCATCCATTTACCACCTTTGTTAGGGGAAGGTTCTATACATTGGTATTCTCCTGGTTGGCAACTTATTCTCTTCATACGTAAGTCGAACATGACATATTATTTAAAAAGTAAGTTGGAGGGATGTAATTGTGATTTTTCGTATTTTCAGTGTGAGGACGATCTCTTTAAGCATCATCTTTCTACTCGGAGTATTTGCCGCCGGGATGTTTTGGTCATTGGCAAATATTGGTGGCTTTGCCGATTGTTTTGTGGCCA
>Ga0209347_1002282_pt1 | contig 25996 bp, 22 predicted proteins | sample AutmiccommuBRH23_FD_187382 | JGI IMG/M metagenome (GOLD analysis project Ga0209347, IMG submission 187382) | Deep subsurface microbial communities from Mt. Terri, Switzerland - Autotrophic microbial communities BRH/23 (SPAdes) (version 2) | ecosystem: Environmental > Aquatic > Deep subsurface >...
GTGCGCTTATCGTAGGCGCGGTTTCCATGCCGCGTTCTGCGCTGGATTACGCTTCTTTCGCGGTGTGGAAACCGCGCCTACGAGCACCCAACGTCGCTGCTTTGACGCAGGTGTGTAACCTCATCCTGACCATCACATCATTCGTGTATTCGGTGGCAAACAATCTCTTTCCACATCGCAGAAAGGGTTCATCTAAGGAGCAACACGCATGGCTGAAGCAATGCGAGGAGTCTATACCATTCCGTCCACGCCCTTTGACGAGCGCGGCCAACTGGACCGAGAGGGGCTGCAGCGGGTCGTCGATTTCTGCGTGGCCTGCGGGGCGCACGGCCTGGTGTACCCGGTCAACGCCAGCGAGTTCACCACGCTGTCTGACGAGGAGCGGCTGATTGGCTCGCGCATCGTGGTCGAGCAAGCCGCCGGGCGGATACCGGTGGCCATCGGGGTGGCCGGGGTCTGCACCGAGCATGCTGCCATGTTTGGCCGCGAGGCCACGGCGATGGGCGCTGATGCCGTGATCGCCATGTCTCCCTACATCCGCAAGATCACGGACGATGACTGCATGGTGGCCTATTTCCAGGGCATTTCCGCCGCGGTCCGCGTGCCGATCTTTGTGCAGAACCATTCCGTGGGCAGCGAGCTGTCCGTGTCCACCCTGGCCCGGCTGGTGCGCGAGGTGGAACGAGTGGAGTACATCAAGGAAGAGACGATGCCCACCACGCACAAGATCACCCGCCTGATCGAGATGGCAGGCCCCAAATTGAAGGGGGTTTTCGGTGGCGCGGGGGGGCGCTACCTGCTGCTGGAGCATCCGCGGGGCTGCGCCGGGCAGATGCCGGGCTGCCATATTACCGACGTGGTGGTGCGCCTGTGGAACGCGCTGGAGGCGGGCGATCTGCCGGAAGCCAAGCGAGTCTATGGTCTGATGGCTCCCCTGTTCGCCATAGAGACGATCTATCCGGGCACGATCTACAAGGAGGTCTTGCGCCGCCGCGGGGTGATTCGCTACGCCGGGTCGCGCAATGCTCCGGCGCAACGGCTGGATGCGTACGATCATCGCGCCCTGGACGACGCTCTGGCGGACCTGGAGCCGCTGTTTACCTATCACGGATAGTCTGGAGCGCCCGGTTTCCCTCACCCCCGGCACGTAGTGCCGCTCCCTCTCCCATTGGGCGAGGGGGCCAGACCCACCCTCTCCCATCGGGAGAGGGTACGCCGGAGGCGCGGGTGAGGGTCTTTTATCCATCTATCATAACCTGACTGGAGACACACTCTATGGCGCACAAATCGCTGAGCAAGGAATGGATGGACCTCGGCAATCCCATGAACCTGACCCGCCGCGGTCACTTGCGCGCGATGGGGTATACCGACTATGACATGCAGCGCCCCATCATTGGCGTCTGCAATCCCTGGAGCGAGCTGAACCCTGGCCACTCGCATTTCCGCACGTTGGGCGATGCGGTCAAACGGGGCATCTGGGCCGCCGGGGGGTTCCCGTTGGAGTTCCCCACCATCTCCATGTGCGAGGTTTTCCACAACATCTCCACGTTGATCTACCGCAACCTGATGGCGATGGACACGGAGGAATTCATCGACTCGATGCCCTTTGACGGGGTGGTGCTGCTCTCTACCTGCGATAAGGACGTGCCCGCGCAGATCATGGCCCTGGCGACGGTGGATAAACCCGCCATCATCGTCACTGGCGGCACGCGCCTGGCCGGATACTATGAAGGGCAGACGGTGGCCTGTTCCACCGACACCCAGCGCTTTATGTGGGACTATGTGGCGGGGACCATCGGCCCGGCGGAAATGGAAGAGGTAGAGCTGAACGGCTTTTTCAACACCTGCGGGGCCTGTGGAGTGATGGGCACGGCGAACACCGTCCAGTCCATTGCCGAGGCGCTGGGGCTGACGCTGCCCGGCTGCGCCTCCATTCCCGCCGTCTATGCCCAGCGCATCCAGATCGCCGAGGCCACCGGCATCAAGATCATGGAACTGGTGCAGCGGGATATTCGCCCCTCGCAAATCCTGACGCTGCCCGCATTCGAGAATGCCATCCGCGTGTTGATGGCGATGGGCGCCAGCACCAACCTGGTGATCCACCTGATCGCGATGGCCCGCCGGGCGGGGGTCTCGCTCACGTTGGACGATTTCGACCGCATCGGCAGGCAGACCCCCTTTATCACCGACGTCAAGCCCAGCGGATCTTGCACGGTGGAAGAGCTATACCGCGCCGGGGGCGTGGTGGCTGTGATGAAGGAACTGGAGCCGTTGCTGGACACGTCGGTGATGACCGCCAGCGGCCAGACGCTAAAGGAGAACTTGCAAGGGGTGCGGATACGCAACCGGGACATCATTCGCCCGCTGGACAACCCCATCCAGCCGGATGGCGGCTTGCGGATCGTGCGCGGCAGCCTGGCGCCCGACGGGGCGGTGATCAAGACTTCCGCCGCCTCCCCGCACCTGCTGCGCCATATCGGTCCCGCCGCGGTGCTGCGCAGCCGCAAGCAGGAGGACGTGGATCGCGACCTGGCCCATGTCACTGCCGACCACATGATCATCAACCGCAACATGGGGCCGGTGGGCGCACCGGGTATGCCCGAAGTCGGCCCATCCGGGTTGCCCCGCCACCTGTTGCGACAGGGGTTGCGCGATATGGTGCGCATCACTGACGCCCGCATGAGCGGCACTTCCTACGGCACCATCGTGCTGCATGTAGCGCCTGAGGCGGCGGTGGGCGGCCCGCTGGCTATCGTGCAGGATGGCGATAGGATCGAACTCGACGCGGAGCGGGGCGTGCTGAACCTGCTGGTGGACGAGCGCGAGATTCAGCGGCGGCTGGCCGAGTGGAAGCCAGAGCCGCCCAAATATACCTCCGGCTACCGCGCCCTGTGGATCGACCAGGTGACGCAGGCCCCGGAAGGCTGCGATTTCCGCTTTAACACGGAAAAGGATTGGCTGCTCAAGCGGCGGTAGGAGGCGGACCCTCACCCTAGCCCTCTCCCGGGGGGCGAGGGAACCAGACCGCCCTCTCCCTTTGGGAGAGGGTGAGCCCGTAGGGCGTGGGTGAGGGTATGACGTGTAATGTTGAGCCCACTGGGAGGGGGCGGCGGGATAGCCAAAGCCCGGATTTTGCGCTATAATCGGAGCAACAGCCTGTTCGAGAAGGCATTGCGCGACGAAATAGACGGATACGAGGAGACATCATGGCAGAAGAAAGCTACTTGCGTTGGCTGGTAGGCAACACAGCCACTACCTGGTGGAATGATTCGGGCGACCCCGATGAGATTCGCGAGTCTCTGGCGCAGGGCGCTACGGGTGTGACCACCAACCCCGTGTTGAGTTACCGCACGTTGGCGGGCCGCGCGAAGGAGTGGGCGCCAACCCTTGGCGGCCTGATTCAGTCCCACACTGGCGAAGAGCGGGCCGAAGCCCTCACACGGCTGGTCGTTACCGGCGCCGCCCAGTTGTTGGAGCCGACTTTTGTAGGGACCGGCGGCAAGCAGGGATACGTCTGCGGCCAGGTGAACCCCAAGCGGGACTGGGACCGGGAGGGCATGTTGGCGATGGCCCGGCGTTACCATGCCTGGGCGCCCAATATCGCTGTCAAGCTACCCGTCACCGCGGCGGGCCTGGATGTGATGGAAGAGTGCGCCGCCGAGGGGATCACGGTCACCATGACGGTCAGCTTTACCGTGCCCCAGGTGGTCGCCATCGGCGAGCGCTTTGAAAAGGGGCGCGCCAGGGCCGAGCAGGCGGGCATCACCCCTGGACGCTGCTTCTCGGTGATTATGATCGGCCGGTTGGATGATTATTTGCGCGAAGTGGCCCAGGATATGCATGCCAATGTGAGCGAGGCGGACATCCGCCAGTCGGGACTGGCCGCCACCAAGCGGGCGTACCAGATCTACCAAGAGCGCGGTTATCAGGCCGTGTTGTTGATCGCGGCCCTGCGCGGTACCTATCACACCACCGAACTGGCGGGCGCCGACGTGATCATGTCTATCACCCCCGGCAACCAGGAGCAACTGCTGGCCCCCGGCGTGGTGCGCGAGCAGCGCATCGACAAGCCCATCGCCCCGGATGTGATCGCGCGCCTGCAAACCATCCCCGACTTTGTGCGGGCCTACGAGCCGGACGGCATGGCTCCCACCGAGTTTGTGACCTATGGCGCGACCCAGCGCACGCTGAGCCAGTTCACCGAAATGGGCTGGAACATGCTGGAATCGTTCAAGCTGGGCTGAACGCCGTCCATTCAGAAGCAATAAAACAGAGGGGACTATGCGGTCCCCTCTGCTGCTGTGTGACAAGTTTGCTCCCGTCAGATACCCAGGTCGCGTACCATCACCGCCCGCTTGAGCCGCCGATGGGTGCGCAGGTAGCGCAGGTCGGCGCGGTTGTCATAACTGAGCTGGATATAGTAGTAGTTGATGTACTCCAGCAGGGCCATGAGCGTGAAGCCAACCCCCACTATCAACTCGGCCAGGGCAACGCCCGACTGCCCAAACGCCCGCACCCCGAACAGTGCTACCAACCCCAGCACCACCAGGCCAAACGCCCACTTGCTGGCGCGAAAGCAGCGCCGGGTCCCCGGCTGATAGAGCAACCGCGAGCCGTCCAGCGCCCGGCTTTTGAGGAACCAAAAGGCTGTTCCCACCAGCAGGATGGCGCAAACGACCAGCAGCGCCGCCAGGCTGAACCAGCCCAGGCGATACCGCAGGCTGATCACATAGTAGAGCAGCGGGAACACCACCAGCGCATTGAGCAGCTCGAATGTCCAGAGATAGCGTAATCGTTTCTTGAAGGATTCTCTCATCGGTCTGTTCCGTTGTATATAGCCAGATGCCGGATCAGTGTGCTGTCGGAACGCATTAGCGACAAAAACCGCCTGCCCCTTGGTTCTACTGCCCCATCAAGTCTTCCAGTTCGGACACCAACAGGGCGAACTCGGCCAGCGCCGATTGCACCGGCTCGGGCTTGGTCAGGTCCACCCCGGCGTCTTGTAGCAGGTCGAGCGGATACTTGCTGCCGCCGCCCCGCATAAAGTTCTTATACCGGCTTACGGCTTCCTCGCCCCGCTCCAGGATGTCCGCGGCGATGGCGACTGCCGACGACATGCCCGTCGCGTATTTGTATACGTAAAAGTCATAGAAAAAGTGATCGATCCGCGACCACTCCCAGGCGATGGGTGCATCCTCGTCGTCAAAGGCCATCGTCTCGCCAAAGTACAGCTTGACCAGTTCGTAATAGCGCTGATCCAGCGCGTCTGCTGTGAGTGGCTGCCCGCTCTCCACCATCTCGTGAATGATCTTTTCGAATTCGGCGAACATCGTCTGGCGGAACAGCGTCCCGCGGAAGCTATCCAGGTAGCGATCCACCAGATAGGCGCGGGCCGCCTGGTCCGTGGTGATGGACAAGAGATGGTAGTTCAACAGCGCCTCGTTGGTGGTAGAGGCCACCTCGGCCACCAGGATGCGATAGTCGGCCAGGTGATAGGGCTGAGCGTGGTTGGCATACCAGCTATGCATCGAGTGTCCCAATTCGTGGGCCAGGGTGAACATGGCATCCAGCGTGCCGGTAAAGTTCATCAGGATGTAGGGCATCGAGTCGTACGCTCCGCCGGAATAGGCGCCGGAGCGCTTGCCCACGTTCTCATAGCGGTCCACCCATCCCTCGAACAGCCCCTTGCGCATAGTGTCTACGTAATCCGCGCCCAGGGGCCGCAGCGCCTCAGAGATCGTGTCCACGGCCTCGTCGTAGGTGAAATGCATCTCGACAGCGGGCACCACCGGCACATAGGTATCGTACAGGTGCAGCTTGTCTACCCCCAGCAGCCGCTTCCGCAACTCGACGTAGCGGTAGAATGCGGGGAGGGCATCGTGCACTGAGGCGATCAGGTTGTTATAGACCGAGACATCCACCTTGTCGTCGAACAAGGCCGCCTCTAGCGCCGAGGGAAAGTTGCGGGCCTGGGCTTCGAACACGTGCGTTTTCACCCCGCCATCCAGCGTGGCCGCGTTAGTCTGCCGATTGCCGCGATATTCCCCGTAATACCCCTCAAAGGCGGCCTTGCGCAGCTCCCGGTCGTGGTCCTCCATCATTTTGATAAAGGAGGCGTGGGTCAGTTGGTGCGTATCGCCTTCCACGCCCTTGACCTTGGGCAGGCGCGCGGCCAGGTCCACGTTCTTTAGCACGCTGAAGATGCTGTGGATCGCGCCCAGCGGTTCGCTGACCATGGACATCAGCCGCTCTTCGGCGGGGGAGAGCACATGGGGTTTACTGCGCAGCAAATCCCCCAGGAAGAAATGGTAGGGCTTGAGCGCCTCGCCCTGCATCCATTCGGCCATCACCTGGTCATCGATGCTCAGGATTTCCGGCGAGAGGTAAGACCCCGCCGTGTCCACCCGGATGTAGGTGCTCCTGGCCCGCTCGACCATCTCCTGATAGCGGCTATTGCCCAGGTCCTCGTCGCTGCGCAGGTGGGCATAGGTGTACACCTTTTCCATCTGCCGGTTGGCGTTGAACCAGGTGCTCAGTGCCTCGGCCAACACCTCGGCGGACTCGTGCAGGCGCCCCTGGTAGGAAGCCACCTGCTCTGGCAGCTTTTTCGCTGCCTGATAATCGGTTTCACAGGCTCCGTCGTTCGGATAAAGCGCCTCCACGTTCCAGCGAAACTCTTTCGGAACATCCTGGCGCTTGATTAGTTCTTCTGTCATCTTGCTCCTCAATTTGCGTGACTGATATGCGTATGGCTGGATACCCTGTTTAATGGAATCCAGGTATGTTACGATAAGCTATTGTAGATGAACGCGGCATCTCCGTCCAGTGGCCGCGGTTATGCTCTTGCCATCTCCGGCAAACAACATATACTGTTTATGGTCCGCGCAATTATTCTGGCAGCGTCTCTCTATACACAGAAAGGCTCGCATGGTGAACAGGAAGCTACTGGTAGGCATGTTGCTGCTCGCACTGCTGAGCATACTCCCGCTCGGCGTGCTGGCAGATGAAACGGTCGAGATGACCGTCTATTTTTCTCCCACTTGTGGTCACTGCACAATCGTCCACGAGCAAGTGTTGAACCCTTTGAGCGCCGCCTATGGCGACCAGTTGCAGATCACCTGGATTGACGTTTCGCAGGCCGAAAACCTGGCCAAACTCGAAGCCGTGGAAAAGCAGATGGGGCAGCTTAATAACCCCCTACCGGTTATCCATCTGGGGGAAGAGTTGATCGCCAGCGAGGATGTGAACGCGATCGAGCAGGCGCTTACGGACCGCCTGACCACGCGCCTGGGGCCGCCCCCGCAGGCCCAGGAATCCCCGACGGCGGCTGGCCCTTCCACCGAACCGACTGCCGTGTCGAACAAACCCTCGGACGCGTCTCCCATCCATCTGGCCTATATCCAGAAGGATGGCTGCTCTGAATGCGACCGGGCTGCGGTGGCGTTGCAGGCCGTGCAGCAGGAATATCCCCAGTTGGTCGTGCAGATTTTTAACGACGTGCGAGATGCCGAACGCGTCGAGGCAATGGGCGCGTACCTGGGGCTACCCGATCAACAACGCCTGCTGGCCCCTTCGGTGTATGTGGGGGAAGATGCCCTCATCGGCGACGGGATCACGGTCGCCAGCCTGAGGACGCTGTTGGAGCGCCATGCGAGCGGGACGCAGCCCTTCTGGGAGGAGCTGGATGTCTCGCAGGGACAGCGCAGCATCCTCGAACGCTTCCAGACGATGGGGCCGCTGGCCGTGGTATTCGCCGCCCTGATCGACGGGGTCAACCCCTGCGCCTTTGCCACCATCCTGTTCTTTGTCTCCTACCTGGCCGTCAGCCGTCGCCGCCGGAGGGAGTTATTGGCCGTGGGGCTGGCTTTCACTGCCGGGGTATTTATCACCTACCTGCTGGTGGGGCTGGGAGCCATGAGCTTGCTGCGACTGGCCAGCACCGTGCGGATTGTCGGCCTGGTGCTCTACAGCCTGATGGCCCTCAGTTGTCTGGTGTTGGCAGGGATCAGCGTGCACGACTATCTCCTGGCCCGCCAGGGCCGCCTGCACGACATGAAGCTGAACCTGCCCGACCACCTGCGCGAGCGGATCAAGGGGCGGATTCGAGCGGCCAGCGGCGCGTTTCTGGGCGCGGCCTTTGTCTCGGGATTGGTCGTCTCCATTCTGGAGCTGGCCTGCACGGGCCAGGTTTACCTGCCCACCATTTCCTTTGTGGTCGGCATTCCCGAAATGCGCACCTCGGCCATCTTTTACCTGGTCGTGTATAACCTGGTGTTCGTCCTGCCTCTGCTGGCAGTACTCGTGCTGGCCGTGTACGGGGTCAGCGCCGTGCGCTTTCAGGAGTGGTTCGTCAAGAATGCCGCTCGCACCAAACTGATCATGGCGGTGCTCTTCCTGCTGCTGGGCGCACTGTTGGTGTCCCAATTGCTCGCCATCTGACGAGCAGGACCGGAATGACTTGTTCGGGGCACGCCGTTTGATGATCGGCGTGCCCCTATCTATGATGCAAGCTATTACCTTCTGAGCGTTTCGCCACTGCCTGGGCGGCTAGCAGTGGCCCAGAAACGACCCCTTCCGGGTTCCCCGTAGTCCCTCGAAACTCCTCCAGAGCGGGAAATCCAAGCGGTAGCAGAGATTAATCCGGTCTTGGAATCTATCGTCTGAATTTATCCAGGTTTAACAGCACTTTAACCCCTGAAGCCCTGTCCTTCTCCTATAATCAGCCTATGATGCCTCACAGGCGCTCACCTGCAAGCCCAACCTCCTGGACGGGCACGAGAGCGGTATATTTGCAGACCCTTCGGCCCAAGCGATCTCGTCGTGGATTCCCGAAAGGACCAACCGGATGCATGCATTGCTGAATCGGAAAACAAGCCTCATTGCCTACTTGCTTCCCGCCGGCATCGCTGTAGTACTTATCTGGCCTTTTCTGCCTGTGCTGGTGCCTGACGAATACGCGCGACTGGTGCTGAGTGACCTGATTTTTCCTGCCTTTTGCCTGCTGGCTACGGTGGCATCGCTGCAAGCTGCGTTCCGTGGTCTGAACGGTTACAGGCGAGCGCACAGGGCCTGGGGCTTGATCGCGGTGGGTATGTTCTTCTGGTTCCTGGCAGATAGCGTCTGGGGAATCCTCGAACTGGGATTGCAGCAGCAGCCCTATCCCTCCATTGCAGATGTGTTCTACCTGTTATTCTATGTATTGTTCACCGTGGGCATCCTCTGTATGCCTTCCAGGCCCTTTAGCCGCCTGCAACTTGTCAAGACAGCTATCGACCTGGGCGTAGTCCTGGCGTCTTCTACGTTGATCTTTTGGAATTTCCTGATCGGACCACTTGCTGTAGAAAGCACCGGAGAGTCGCTGGCCATCACAGTGATCTCCCTGGCCTACCCTGTCTGTGGCCTATCCATGCTTGCATCCTTACTGACGTTGATGTTCCGCCAGATCGAAATGCGGCGCAAGCCCCTGTTTTTCCTGGTGCTGGGCACCGTGCTGATGATTTTGACCGACTCGATCTATGGCTATCAGGTACTCCAGGGAACCTATGTGAGTGGTGGCGCGCTGGACGTGGGCTGGCTTGCTGCCATCCTGTGCATTGCTCTGGCGGGCTTTTGGCAGGAACCTGCCGCTCAGCCCACGACTGATCGACAGACGAATAATGCCGACCCTACGTCCTTGCGGTGGGTCGTCTTTTTGCCCTACCTTTTCTTGCTCCCGGCGTATGCGATGATGATCTGGGGCTATTACGCAGACCTGCCTATGGCATTCCCCCCGTTGGCCGCAGCGATTAGCGGCATCGTCGGGTGCATCGTCATCCGCCAGATCCTGGTCCAGGTGGAGAACATCTGGCTGAACCGAGAATTGCGCAAGGAGCTGGGAGAGCGCCAGCGTGCCGAGGCCGCGCTGCGGATCAGCGAAGATCGGTATGCTCTGGCCGCCCGTGGGGCCAACGATGGGCTGTGGGATTGGGATTTGCAGACTGGCACCGTCTACTTCTCCCAACGCTGGAAGGCTATGGTCGGCTATGAGAATGACGGACTTGATGATGTGCCGGAAACCTGGTTCAATCGCGTACATCCTGATGATATCCAACACCTCCAACTGGAAATTACCAACCACCTGGAGGGCGTATCCGAGTATTTCCAGTGCCAGTATCGCATGCTGCATCGCGATGGCTCCTATCGGTGGATGTTGAGCCGGGGGCTGGGGCTGAAGGACCGGGAAGGCCAGGTGTATCGGATGGCAGGCTCGCAGACGGATATCACCGACCAGAAGCGGGCTGAGGATCAACTTTTACAGAATGCGTTTTATGATGCGCTGACCGGGCTGCCCAATCGGGCGCTGTTCCTGGACCGCCTGAACCACACCATCCGGCGAACGGATGAGCAGGCCGGGGAACACGAGGGCAAACAGTTCGCCGTCCTGTTCATGGATTTCGACCGCTTCAAGGTGGTGAATGACAGCCTGGGCCATCCTGCGGGCGACCTCCTGCTGGTGGAGGGCGCGCGGCGGTTGCGCGAGTGCGTGCGGGCCGTGGACACGGTTTCTCGTCTGGGGGGAGACGAGTTTGTGGTGTTGCTCGAAGATATTCAGGACATGGGGGACATCTTGCGCGTCGTGGAGCGCGTGCAAGAGGCGTTTCGACAGCCGTTTATTCTGGGCGGGCAGGAGGTGTTCATCTCGGTGAGCACCGGCATCGTCGCCAGCCAGGGAGAATACAACGATGCGGAGCAGGTGTTGCGTGACGCGGACATTGCCCTCTATCGCGCCAAGGCTACCGGCAGAGCGCGCTATGTCGTCTTTGATCAGACCATGCACATGGAGGCTGCCGAACGGCTAAAACTGGAGACGGCTATCCGCCGCGCACTGGAGCGGAAAGAGTTTAGAGTGTATTACCAGCCCATCGTGTCGCTGATCGATGGCGAGATTATTGGCTTTGAGGCCCTGGTGCGCTGGCAACATCCCAAGCTGGGGCTGCTCCTTCCGAAAGACTTTTTGCCCGTGGCGGAGGAAACCGGGTTGATCGCGGCCATCGACCAGTGGGTCTTACGAGAGGCTTGCCAGCAGATGAGCACCTGGCAAGAACATTTCCCCTCCAGCTCGACTTTTATGATCAGCGTCAGCGTGAACCTGTCGAGCAAACAATTCCTGCAACCCGACCTGGTGGCAAGTGTCAAGCGCGTATTGGAGGAAACGGGCCTCTCTCCCCACAGTCTGCGGCTGGAAATCACGGAAAGCGCCATCATGGGGGACTCGGACGCTGCCAGGCACGCGCTGTTGCTCTTGCGAGAACTGGGCGTACAGGTGCAGATCGACGACTTTGGCACGGGGTATTCCTCGCTGAGTTACCTGCAACAGTTCCCGATTAACAACATCAAGATCGACCGTTCGTTCATCAGCAAACTCCATAGCGACCCGAACAGCGCCCAGATCATCAAGACGATTGTGCGCCTGGCGCACGACCTGGGGATGGGGGCCACGGCAGAAGGGGTGGAGACGGAGGGGCAGTTGGAGCACTTGAGGGAATTGGCGTGCGAGTATGGCCAGGGCTACTATATCTCGCGCCCAGTGAGCGCCCAGGGGGTGCGTCGTCTGCTGGCCCACCAAACAGTGGCAGGCGAAAGAGTTGCGCCATGAAATCCACCCGCGATTGCCAGCTCAAGCCAGGACCATGCCAAGGGGCCAGGCACATGGCTTGAGCTGGGTTTATCCGTCAGGGTGGGCCGCTAGACCTCTGCCGAACGGGCCGCCATGTCTAGCTCTCCATCCTGGAACATGGCCGCCAACGCTGCCACGGGATGTTCGTACTCGGATTCATAGATAGCCGAGCATAGCTCCACTGGCTTTTTCCCCTGGAGCCGGATGGGCGTGGGTTCGGTGCGCTCGTATGTGGCAATCAGGAACGCCTCCCCTGGGGCGGCTTCCATCCGGCGCACGAGCACCTGGCCTTCCCCGATGATGCCCAGATAGCCATGCCCTGCCCGGTTATTCAACGCCGCTGCTACGCGGGGGGTGTTGTATTTGTCGTGCTCGTAATCCAACGCCAGCAACGACAGGGCCATCGCATCGCGCAGGGGATAGCCGATTTTCACCTTGTCGATGATGGGGTCCACGTGGCTGCCGTTGGCTACTACCAACACCTGGCCGTGCGTGCGCAGACAGTTGTAGGTAATGTATGGGTTGTCGGACGAAGGGGCTGTCTCGGTGGGCAGCACCACCGCGCGATCTTCCAGAGGCAGGATATAGCGATTGGGGTACGAGCGCGAAGACACGCGATACCCCACATACCATTCCCCGGCCAGCGTCCGACCAACGATCACAAACCTGCCGATATACATATTCCCTCCCTTGCTTATGCTTACGTCCAGCCCAGCTCGTAGCCCGTCTCGTACATGGCCACGATGTTCTCCGCCGGGCTGACCGCCTGGATGTTGTGACACGGGGCCATGATATACCCGCCCCCTGCGCCCAGGATGCGCAGATTGTCGGCCACTTCCTGGCGTACCTCGTCTACCGTGCCAAAGGCCAGGGTATACTGGTTGTCGACTCCCCCGTGAAAGACAATCTGGTCGCCAAAGTCCCGCTTGAGGCCCTCACGCTCCATGCCCTTGCTGCGCCACTGGATGGGGTTCAGCACGTCAATGCCCGCCGCGATCATGTCGGGAAGAATCCGGCGCACGCCCCCATCGCTGTGATGAAAGACATACGCCCCCGCCTCGTGGGCCAGATCCATGATGCGCTTCATGCGCGGGATGAGAAACTCGTGAATCTGCGCCGGAGAGAACAACAGCCCCTCCTGGCTGCCCATGTCCTCAGCGACGTAGGTAATCATCACCTGGTCGGGGATGGCATCATAGATGCGCAACGTGTTCTGATAGGCCAGCTCGAACAGCTTGTCCAGGCAATAGTGGACGATTTCCGGGTTGAGCGCCAGGTCCATGAAGGCTTGCTCCTGGCCGCGCAACGATTTGTAGGTCAGAAAAGGCTCCGACCCGCCGCCGCGAATGGGGTAATCCTCGTACCCCTTGAGCTGCTGCGGAATCTGTGCATAGTCGTACCAGTCGGGGCTGGGCCACGAATAGTTTGCCTCGATCTCGGCCACCGAGTTGTACTGGGCCAGCGGGTTATACACCACCTCTCGGTACACGCCGGTGCCATAATCCATGTCCCGATGTCTGATGCCGAATACGTCCTCGTCGGCGGGGACCGTCGGGCCAACATAGCGCGGCCCGACGCTGTGCGGGCGGTCAATGTGCAGGCGTTGGAACAGGCTTTTCTCATCGGATACGCCCAGATGTTGCATCAGCTTGGCTTGCGCCTCGCTTGTGGACCAATAGTCCATGGGGACCCGGTCAGGCTTTTCCCGACGGAGTACAGCTAACCAGCGCTCGCGGGGTGTCATGGTTTCACGGGGCATCTCCCACCTCCCTCAACGGTGTCAGTGCGTTTGATCCAGTGTACGTCCAGCGGCCCTTGTGGTCAAACGGATTGGCGATTGACCGGGGCATCGCTGCGCGTTATGATAGGGCCGTGGGGAAGCGAGAGGCCCTCTTCCAGTGGGCTCATCCCTATACGTAAGTGCCCTGATGCCATAAGATACAAGGAACCTGGCGATTGAAATCGCGGCAAAGCCTGCCTGCGCAGGCTGGTTTGCAGCCCACGAAGGTGGGCTTCGCAAGGGTTGGTGCAGTTTTAACTGCCTATGCCGTGCCCTCGGCCCTTGGTAGAGATACGTATAATGGTGAGCCCAGCGGGCGAGGGTTCTAGTTCGCCTTGTTCCTTCGCCCCCCGGGAGAAGGTGCGCCCAAAGGGCGTGGATGAGGGGATTCGGCCACTCGTGTGTAGTGAGCAGCTAAGAACGGAGGCATATGGAAGCAGAACCGACGATCCGATTGGACCAATTTCTCAAGCTGGTCGGCTTTGTCAAGTCTGGCGGCGAGGCCAAGCACCTCATCCAGGATGGCGAGGTGTTGCTCAATGGCGAAGTGGAAACGCGGCGCAGCAAAAAGCTACACGCCGGGGACCGCGTCACCCTGGGAGACTATGAGGCCGTCGTCGAGTTGGGAAAGGACGAAGAGTAGGTCGGCGGCCCTGACCGCTGGCGCGCTGTTGGACGCAGGTTGATGAGAGGGCGGGAACCTGACCCGCCCCTGATCTGATTCGCCGCTCAGTCGTTGCTGTTCGGTGTCTCGATGAGGCTAGGGCCGCGTCATCCCCGTCGTATCCACTTCTATCTCCTCGCCCAGGTCGGCCAGACTGTCCTGCAGGAGCTGGATCGCATACTGCGGGTTGTGCGTGTAGGCGCAAGGATCCATGTGCGCATAGTGCAGGTTATAAGCGGCACGCAGCAGTCGGGGCGTCCAGGATGCATAGCTGTTCGGGAAGGCCAGCTCCTCTTCATCGCCCATCCCATCGGCATCTGTGTCTATAAAAAAGTACGGGAATGTTTCAGGGCTGTAGACGATGGCGGCCCCAGCAACCGTTGAGGCGTATTCCTGGATCGCGTCGTTCAGGCGCACCTTCAGGGATTCGATCTCGGCAGCTACCCCCTGACTCGTGTCCCCGTCTCCATCCCAGTCCTCGTCGTTTATGCGAATGTCGCGCAGGTCGCTGAAATCTGCCACTACCGAATGGCAGGGGCTACATTCCTGCGGGTTAACTCGCAGACTGTGGGCGTCGTGGCATTGGGTACACTCCTGGTAATTGCGCGCATGCTCGAAATAGCCGACATACTCTCTGTCAGGGTATTCGTACCCGCCGTGTACTACGCTGCCCCAGCGGGTCGCAGCCGCCGGGCGATAGTGCACACTGATGAAATCTAGCTCCTCAGATACCGTGTCGGGTTCCATGCCCTCGGTGGCTTGGTTCACCTGAACGCTGGAGGCGCGCCCCTGATGGCATTGCAGGCAGTTGCCCTGCCCATCCAGGTCGGTAATCACGACGTTAGAGGGGAACTCGACGCTTTCCATGCGCGCGGCTGTTTCGTTGTGGCAGGCGGTGCATTCGATGGTGGTGCCAATCGGGGAGGGATTGTCCACCTCGCCGGGCGTGCTGCCATCCGCCCCCAAAAAGTCCAGATACCCGATGGTGCTATGACATTTGGCGCAGTTCGGCGGGATTTCTGGAGGATCTTCTTCATCCCAATCTCGGAAGGAGAGAGAAGTTCTATCTGCGTGGCCGGAGCCGCTCCACTTGGTCGTGATATCACCAACCGACTCGGCGCGCACTCCGGAGAGGGTCCATCCTACCAACACGACAATGGCGAGGAACAACACAGCTATTATCAGGTTCCGTATCACGTCTTTTTCCCTTTCTCACCTGCAAGCGGTGCCCTATCGCTAACCGCCGATTCCCAGGAGTGGACACCATAGGATGTCAGGTCTGATGAGAGGGATAAACGGCGAACCACCTCCAAGGCATAGCATAGTATATGCGGGATTGTGGAAAGCACAAGGCCAAGCGCGCCTTTCCAAGGCGGGGCGTTGCAACGCGGCGCTTTTTCCCATTGACGCGCTGTGAGGAGTGGATATAATCCTGTCGTGAGCCTTTTATCTGGCTCTCGTGGCGAATGATCGGCGTGGATGGCTGATCGCGTTTCATTGTTGACTCGGTAACAGATCGTACCCCATAGCCTTTAGGTTGCGTGCCTCATCGGCAGTTCACCGATACCATACGTTACCGGACCATTTTCCCCAGCGTGCCATCCGCCAGCGTGGCCGGATAGATTCGGGTGTATTGTGTCGAAAAGGAGTTGGCTGCATATGAGAGGTTCCCTCCGAGTAACATTCTGGATAATAGTCTACTTTTTATTACTATTTTCTCCGTTTATCATCCTGCTGATAGGACCGCGACCAGAGGGTCGCGAGTTTTGGCGCGAGTTTTCGGTGGCGCTGGGCTTTGCCGGTCTGTCGCTCATGGGGTTGCAGTTCATCCCCACGGCGCGTCTGCCATTTCTGTCTGACGTCTTTCCCATGGACACGCTGTATACGTTTCACCATCGGATATCCATCGTGTCATTTGTGCTGGTGGCAGCCCACCCGATCATCCTTTTCATCAATAACCCCTTTACCCTGCAACTGCTCAACGTGTTTACTGCTCCGGGGCGGGCGCGGGCAGGGACGATTGCCCTGCTGTCCATGATCATCCTGGTGTGGACCTCGGTGAGTCGCCGAGAGTTCAAGCTCAAGTACGAGACCTGGCGCGGGATTCACATCATATCCACCGTGCTGGCCGCCGGGTTGGCCCTGGTGCACATCTTTGGGGTGAACTACTATACGGCCATCCCTGCGCAGCGGGCGCTGTGGATCGCCCTGCCGGTTTTGTGGTTGCTGATGATCGTCTATGTGCGCGGCATTCGCACGCTGGCCCTGTTGCGCCGCCCGTATCAGATCGCGGAGGTGCGACAGGAGCGGGGGAACACGTGGACGCTGGCGCTAACACCGAACGGACATGCTGGCATGCGTTTCAAGCCGGGCCAGGTGGCCTGGCTCACGGTGCAACGCATGCCCATTTCCGGTGGCGAGCACCCCTTCTCGTTTGCGTCCAGCGCTGAGCGACCGGACCGCATCGAGTTTGCCATTCGCGAGCTAGGCGACTTTACCTCCACCGTCGGACGCCTAAAGCCGCAGGAGTGCAAGCCGGGACAATGTATCTACGTGGACGGCCCTTATGGCACCTTTGATATCGATCAGCACGACGCCCCAGGTTACGTGTTTGTCGCCGGGGGTATCGGTTCGGCGCCCATCATGAGCATGATCCGCACCCTGGCTGATCGCGAGGATCGGCGACCGCTACTGTTCTTCTACGGCAACCGCACCTGGGAACGGGTTACCTTTCGGGAAGAGCTTGACGCGCTGCAAAGACAGCTCAACCTGAGAGTTGTACACGTGTTGGAGCAGCCTCACGAGGGTTGGGAGGGCGAGACGGGGTTTATGAATGCCAAACTGTTCGATCGCTACCTGCCAAAGGACCGTAAGGAGCGCGTCTATTTCGTGTGTGGTCCCCTGCCCATGATAGGCGCTGTAGACAAGGCCCTGCTCGAGCTACAGATACCCGTGTCACAAATCGAAACCGAACGATACGAGATGGCCTAAGGGAGGGAGACGACCATGCAAGAGGATTTGTACGCGCGGCGCATCCTGATCGCAACCGTCGTTGCTTTCGTCGTGCTCTCGTTGCTGTTCGCCGCGATACAGGCGGGCTGGCTGTAAACATGCGCGCTATATAGAGGCCGACAAGGTTGCCCCTTGTCGGCCTTGAGCGATCTGCTATTCGTTCTTAGAACCTGCCAGCAACCGTTTGACTGTTTCCCCTCGGCTGGGGGACCTTCTCTCGCAATGCCAACCGCATCCCCTGGCGCTCTCCCCGGTCTTCGGTGACGACGAACCCCAGATGGGTGTACAGGTTGACGGCACGCTCGTTGGACTTGGTGACGTTCAGGGTAATTCCCTCAGAATCTTTTGCCTGGCACATTTGAATCGCATCTTCCATGATCTGTCGCCCCAGGCCCTGGCCCCAATGCGCTTGCGCCACCTGAATATGGCGCACATGGCACTCGCCAGGACGACCCGTATCCAGCCACAGCCAGCCTACCAACTCCGAGTCCAACTCGTACACAGAGATATTTTCTTGGGGCGCTGTTTGCAGGGAACTGTGGAACGCCACCTCGGAGAACAGCCGTCCCGGAAAGTTGACCTTCCAGCTCAGGCGATGCATCTCCAGCAACCGGTCATAGTCCCGGTCGAGATCCAGCGCACGTCGCTCCATAGGAACCACCTTATGCAAATAACTTGGTGCCCGGCCTCAGGTGCTTCTCTGCTGCCGCTTCGTTGAGTTCGACACCCAGCCCTGGGCGGTCGGACAACGTAATATACCCGTCCTGGATGAGCGGCGGGTCAGCCACGACCAGCTCGTGCCAGTGGGGCCGCTCTAGCCAGTGCCACTCCAACACCAAGAAGTTGGGGATAGCCGCGCAGCAATGGCAGGAGGCGATGGTTCCCAGCGGCCCGCAGACGTTGTGCGGAGCCATCGGGATATAGTACACCTCGGCCATGTTGGCGATCTTTTTGCCCTCGGCTAATCCGCAGCACTTGGGCAGGTCCGGCATGATGATGTCCACGGCCTGCTTCTCCAGCAGGTCTTTAAAGCCCCAGCGCATGTAGACATTCTCTCCCGCGCAGATGGGCGTGGTGGTGCAACGCTTGACCTCGCGCATGGCGTCGATGTTTTCCGGTGGCACCGGCTCTTCCAGCCACATCAGGTTGTACGGCTCCAGCGCCTTGGCGATGCGGATGCCCGACGCCGTATCATAGCGCCCGTGCAGATCCATCGCGACGTCGATGTGCGGCCCCACGGCCTCGCGTACTGCCGCGACCTTGGCGACCATCTCCTCGATCTCCCCATTGCTGAGGGTATGATTGAATGCGTCCAGCTTGTACGGGCTGCCGAAATCATCCAGGTCGAACTTGATGGCGGTGAACCCCAGGTCCACCACTTCTTTGGCCTTGTCAGCGTTCGCCTGCGGGGAGTCGTCCCCTCCGGCGTGACAATCCGCATAGATGCGAATCTTGTCGCGGAACTTGCCGCCCAACAGGGCGTACACGGGCAGGTTGGTGGCCCGCCCCACCAGGTCCCACAGGGCGATCTCGATGCCGGTGATGGCCGTGACAAAGTTGCCACTGGCCGCCCCGTCAAAGACGCGAGCCCGCCGCATTTTTTCAAAGAGGCGCTCCACGTTCATCGGGTCTTCGCCCAGGAGCAGTGAGCCTAGCGAAGCGATAATCCCCTGGATGCCCGCACCCCCGTGGATGCACTCGCCGGTGCCCACGATGCCGTTATCGGTGTGGATACGCACAAAGCAGGAATAGCCATGACCCCAGACCTCGCCGGTCCTGATCTCGGTGATTTTCATAATGTGACCGCCGCCTCCATGTAATGGGTTACAGGGGGCGATCATAACATGAGTACAATGAGGCGTCAAGTAGAACTGCCTGGCTAGGGCCAAGTTCGTGGAAGCCGCGCCTATGACACGCACAGAAATGCCTCGCCCTCTAACGCGGAGGCTGGTCTTCCACGGTAGAGGGCGAGCGCGACCGATATCTGATGCTGATTCTATTGGAACTTGAACCGCCAGACAGCCAGCCCGAAACAGACGACGGTATACCCCATCAAGACCAGCGCCGGAAGATATACCCCTTCCAAACCCTGCCCGCGTACGATGATATTCTGGAAGCCATCCATCGTCCAGGCAGTGGGCAGGACGTGGCCGATGGCTGCAAAGGTCTTGCCCGCGACGTCCAGCGGGAACCAGGCCCCGCCCATCGCGGCCAGCACGAACATGGCAATCAGCGACCACATGATGACCTGTTCCTCGCCTTGGGAGACGGCAGAGATCAGCAGCCCCAGGCTGGCCGCCCAGAGCGCCACACTGGACATCAACAGCAATAAGGCCAGCGGCGACCGTAAATAGTCCACTCTCAGGACGAACTGTCCGACGGCAATCAGAATGATCTCTTGCACGAAAACCAGGATGAACATGGCCAGTATCTTGCCCGCGATGATCTGCACCCGCGTAACGGGGGTGGTCAGCAACCGGGCCAGGGTGCCGCTTTTGCGCTCCAACACCAGCACCATCCCGGCTGTCATCAGCCCATAGATGGTAAATTGCACGATCATGCCGGGGGAGGACTGGGCATAAGGCGACACGGCTGTGGCCGAGTCTGTCTCATCGCTCGATCCCGTCCCTTCCGCTTGCAGGACGATGGAAGGATGCTGCCAGGCCTCACTGGCCAGTTCGATGGCCTCTGCTTTATAAGCCTGCCGCTCGGCCTCATCCGCGAAGGGCTGCTGCTGCTCCATCGCCTGGGCGCTGATCTCGGCGGTCTGGGCCATCCCCAGGACGCGCGATACGATGGTCTGGAGCGTCATGTACGCGCCATGCCCATTATTCGAGGCCTGGTCGACAATGACCGTGACAGGGACTTGATTGCCCGCCAGCGTGTCCTGGCTGAAACCAGTGGGGATGACCAGAGCGGCTGCCAGATCGCCTTCTTCTACCAGGCTACCAGGTTCTGCGGTCTGTCCATCGGTGAGAGCGACCAGCCGCAGAGTATTCGAGTTCTCCAGAAGCGTTACGAGACTCTGGCTCAAGGCCGCGCCCTGATCCTGGTTGATCACTGCCACCGGCAGGCGCGTATCCTCCGGTTGGTTGGCGGGGTTGAATATAAAGCCAAAGAACAGCGTGAACAGGATCGGCATGATCACCAGGAACAATACTGATTTCTTGTCTCGGAGGACTTGGAGCAGGTCTTTAACCGCGATATCCAGGATATGCATCACCATTCTCCTACGCGAATCGCTTGCGCATGAGCATCACGCCCACCGCGAACAGGATCACTCCCCAGGCCAGCGTCACCAGAGCAGTGCCCAACACCGCCCCGGCGCTCTCTCCAGCCAGGACGAACTGCCAACCCCGCAGGGCCCAGCCTTGAGGCGTGAACAGGTTCACCGTGGCATACGCCGCGGGCAGGTTTTGGATCCCGGTGGTCATCAGGCCGCCCAACATGCCGGTGATGGTCAGCACGCCCCCCAACACAGGCCCGCTCTGGCGGGTGTTCTGGATGAACGACATGACAAAAACGCCCAAGCCTGCGGCGGCAACGATCATGCTGACGCTCATCAGCAGCAGGGCACCTGCGGTGCCCCACCAAATGCCGAATAGCAGGCGTGACGAGATCAGCAAAACGATGACCTGCACGATCAGCGTCAAGAAAATGGCGACGAATTTGCCCCCCAAGATGACGGATTGGGAGGTAGGTGTGGTAAAGAGGCGGGCCAGGGTGCCCTCTTCCTGTTCCTTGATGATGGACTCGGCTGTGCTGGCGCCGGTAAAAAATACGAAAAAGATCATCATACCGGCCACAACACTGGCCATGATCTGCGCGCCGAGGTCCTGCTCCGGTTCGGCAGATTCGGCAGGCGCAGGGGCAACCACCTGTATGGTGGAAGGCTCGCCACTTTGCATGGTGTCCCCCAGAGACTGCGACCATTGGGCATACTGCTGGCTGGCTTGTTGGGTCACTCCGGCGGGCATGGCTAACCCGCGCTGGGCAAACTGCTCGGTGATGACGTCCGTGGTGACCTTGGCGCCCGCCAGCCCGTCCACGAAACTGTTGACGATCCCCTCCAGAACGCTGGTCCCTATCGAGGAGCCGTCGCCCTTGATCAGCGTGATGGCGGCCTCCTCGCCAGCATAGGCCCTCTCGGTGAGCTGGGCCGGGATAATCAGGGCGACATCGGCCCCCTCCTGCCCCACAGACGCGCGGGCGGTGGCCTCGTCCGTCTCTGTGACTTGCAAGAAGCGGGCCATTCCTTCCTGGGTGAGCGCGTCCACGAGCATCTGCCCGACGGAAGCCCCCTCAGCGCCACCAACGGGCTGATCCAGGTTGGCTACCTGCACGCGGGTGACCGGGATTTGCAGTCCTTCCTCGCCACCCATGTTCCCGAAGGCCAGGTAGAGCAGGCCGGAAATCAGCAGGGGTGCTACCACCATCATGACCAGGCCAAAGGCGTTGCGAAAGTTGCGCAGTAAATCCTTGAATGCAAGATCTAGAATTTTCATGATAGGCTCCTAATCTCGCAGGGCGCGCCCTGTGAGATGCAGGAACACTGACTCCAGGTTAGGCTCCTGAATCTGCACGGAGGTGATCCGCACACCAGCGCGGTTTGAACTCTCGAATAACGCGGGCAGTACGGTGTTGCTGTCGTTCACCAACAGGGTCAACCGACCATCTTCGGCGGTAATCTGTTCGACCCCAGGCATGGTGCGCCAGGTTTCCAGGATGCGCTCTGACTCGGTGTTGATGGTCAGATCGATGCGGTCCGCCTCGCCCACGATCTCGATTAACTCGTCATGGGTTCCGTAGGCGATTACCTGCCCGTGATCCATAATGGCGATGTGGTCCGAAAGCTCCTGGGCCTCTTCCATGTAATGGGTAGTATAGAGCACCGTCATCCCCTGGCGGTTCAACTCTTTGACGCTGTCCAGGATGCTGCGACGGCTTTGGGGGTCAATGCCCACCGTAGGCTCGTCCATGTAGATCACCTGGGGGCGATGCAGCAGGGCGATGCCGATGTTCAGGCGGCGTTTCATCCCGCCGGAAAACTTGGTCACCGCGCCTTTTTGCCGGTCGACCAGGCCAATCAGATCCAACACCTCGTTGGTGCGCTGATCGAGTTCCTTGCCGCGCAGGCCGTACATCTTGCCCCAGAATAGGAGGTTCTCACGGGCGGAGAGGTCGGGATAAAGGGCCAGCTCCTGCGGGACGACGCCGATGGCTCGCTTGACGTCCATCTGTTCCCGGATGATCGAGTGGCCCTTGATCAGGGCATCGCCGCTGGTGGGGGCGAGCAGGCAGGAAAGCATGGAAATAGTGGTGGTCTTGCCTGCCCCGTTGGGGCCGAGCAGGGAAAAGATCTCCCCGTCCTGGACGTCAAAGGAGACGCCCTGGACCGCCTGAATCTCTCCAAAATCCTTGTGCAGGTTTTGGACGCTGATTGCCGGTTGGTTGGTCATTTGGTTGTGCTCCCGATGATGCTACGATGGTAGGAAGCGGATTCCGATATACCCCCCAGAAACGTTCGGGGTGGTTGTGGAGAGGCAAAGGGCGGCCTGGCCGCCCTGGTTAACGTGGGAAGAACCTGGCTCTGTGGACTAGATCCGTCTGCGCCCGGCCAGCGCTTCGGCAAGGGTGACCCGATCGGCATACTCCAGGTCTCCGCCGCGCGGCAGCCCCAGCGCCAGACGCGTCACGGTCACTTGCAGGGGTTCGATCAGCCGGGCCAGATAGATGGCCGTAGCATCCCCTTCGAGCGTAGGGTTGGTGGCGATGATCACCTCCTGAATAGCGTGATCGGCCAGCCTGGCGGTCAGTTCCCGCACGCGCAGCTCATCAGGGCCTATGCGATCCATAGGCGAGATGTGGCCGTGCAGGACGTGGTACAGCCCTTTATATCGGCCTGTGTTCTCGATGGCCAGCACGTCCAGCGGCTCTTCGACGACGCAAATCGTGTCCTGCTCTCGGGTGAGATCAGAACAGACGACGCAAGGGTCCTGCTCGCTGATGTTGCAACAGACCGAGCAGAACATGGTGCCCTGGTGCAGCTCACTCAACGCATTGGCCAGGGTGACGGCCTCCTCCTGCCCCACCCGTAGGAGATAGTAGGTGAGGCGGGAGGCGGTCTTGGGGCCAATGCCGGGCAGCCGGCTAAAAGCGTCGATCAGGTGTCGAACGGCTTTGGGCGTGGCGTCCATTAGAAGAGTCCGGGGATGTCCATGCCCCCGGTCAAGGGACCGAACTTGTCGGCAGCGATGTTGCGCGACTTGGTCAGGGCCTCGTTGAACGCCGCCTTGATCAAGTCCTCCAGCATTTCTACGTCCTCAGGGTCCACGACCTCGGGCTTGATCTTGAGGGAGCGCAGTTCCTGCGTGCCGGTCATTTCGACGGTCACCGCGCCACCACCGACGGTAGCGGTCACGGTGGATTCTGCCAACATGGCCTCCATTTCGGCCATCTGGTTCTGCAATTGCTCCAGTTGCTGCGCCTGTCCTCCAGGTGCTTTGGGCGCCTTGAAGCGGCGCTTGCCTTTACTGCCCACGATTATCCTCCTGTTGATCGGTATAGATGTCTACGTTGATGATTTTGCCCCCCAGCTTTTCGGCCTCTTGCACGGCGGGATGGCTGCGCAAGTCGGTATCCTTCCGCTTCCGTGGGGCCTCTTCGCGTGCGCCCTGTGTTTCGCGCGATTCACGCGCCTCACGCGGGTCGCGCGGAGGGGGCAGGCTATCGAACATGTCCAGCGGACCTTCCTCCGGCGAAGGGTCCGAGTGGCTTGGCTGAGTCGGCGTGCCCACCACGCATTGGATGTGACAGGGTAGTCCCAATACTTCCGAGAGCATCCCCTCCACCTGATCGCGCCGCTTGTCATCCATCAGTTGGTCGCACACGAACTGGCCGTTGCACGCCAGGGTGACGATATCCTCGTGGACGCGCACTGGGTCGGCGGAATTGACCAGGCCCTGCAAGCGCGGATTGACGGCCCTGGCCTTGATGACAAACTGTCGCCACTTGCCCTGCACCCACTGCAGGGTCAGCTTTTTAGGAGCCTGACCCTGTTCCTGGGCAGGTTGATCTTGCGCTTGAGCCTCGACAGGGGGAGTTGCCACTGTGGGCTGCTCCTCTATCGGCTGTGGCGCATATTCCTCCGGGGGTTCCTGCAACCGGGCTTTGCGCCGGGTAGCGGCGGGCTTTTTCGCGAGTTCCGCGGGCGTCGCTGCCTGGGCAGCCGCCGACTCGACGGGCGCAGCCGCGGACTCGGACGCAGGCAGAGTTGCTGGCTCTGCCTCTTTGGTCGGCGCTGCCGCTGGTGGGGCCGCCGGTTGGCTGGCCGGGGCAACGCGCGGCTCTTCCCTGCTGGTCGCTGCTTTCGCTGGTTGGGCGGCAGCCGTCGTAGCGGGCGCGCTTGCGGACGCGGTGGGCATTGCCACCGGTTCTCCCTGCGTTCTCAAGACAGCTTCCACAAAGGCTACTTCCAGGGGCAATTGGGGCCGCACGGCGTTGCGCAGGTTGTTTCCAGCGTCGTTGAATAGCTTGATGGCTTCTACCAGCACACCCAGCCCGCATCCCTGGGCGACGATCTCGCGCATCTCGGCCAGTATCTCGTCGCTCAGGCTGGTGATGGTGTCCTCGCTGCCCACGCGCAGCAACATCAGGGCGCGCAGGTGGTCGAGGATCTCGCCCAAAAACTGGCGGGGTTCGGCCCCATTATCCAGGGCCTGGTTGATGGCTCGCAGGCCAGCCGGGATGTTGCGGGCGGCCAGGCTGCGCAACAAGTCGTTGATCAGGCTGGCGGGCACGGAACCAAGGATGCGCTGCACCTGATCCAGGGTAATCTGGGCATCGCCATAGGCGGCCAACTGGTCCAGCAGGCTTTCCGCATCGCGAAAGCTGCCCGCCGCCCGCCGCGCGACGAATTCCAGCGCGTCCTGGTCGATCAGCACGTGCTCCTGCTCGCAGATATAGCGCAGCTTGTCCACGACCACAGACACCGAACCACGGCGAAAGTCAAACCGCTGGCAGCGGGAGAGCACGGTATCCGGCAGTTTGTGCGGCTCGGTGGTGCACAGCACGAAAATCACGTGGGAGGGGGGTTCCTCCAACGTTTTGAGCAAGGCGTTGAACGCCTCGTTGGTGAGCATGTGCACTTCGTCGATCACGTACACCTTGTAGCGGCACTCGTTGGGGGCAAACGTGACCTTGTCGCGCAGGTCGCGAATCTCGTCGATGCCCCGGTTGGACGCGCCGTCTATTTCGATCAGGTCGAGGGAATTGCCCGACGTGATGCCGCGGCAGATGCGGCACTGGTTGCAGGGCGGGCTGTCGGTCTGGCCGATGCAGTTCACCGCCTTGGCCATAATGCGGGCCGTGGAGGTCTTGCCCGTGCCGCGCACGCCGGTAAACAGGTAGGCATGGCCGATACGCCCGGCCCTGATCTGGTTCTGGAGCGTACGGGTAATATGTTCCTGGCCGAGGATGTCGGCAAAGGTTTGTCCGCGCCACTTGTTATAGAGTGCCTGAGTGGTCATCGATGAATCGTGTCCTGCTAATGTGAAACAATCTTATGTCTTATGCTATAGTTTAACACTGACATACGTTCGTGGCAAACCCGCGTCTAGTAGAATTGCACGGGTAATGGAGGCATACGTCTAGCACAAGCGAACAGAGGGCGCGCTTTCCACGGACCGCCGCCATCTCTTGGCCAATGGCGCTAACATTTGGTTACACGGGAAAAAGAGGTGTAAGCCCGCGATAGAGACGTCTTTCAGCCCATTTGCCCGTTAGAGAGCATTAGAGAAGAGAGGCCATATTGCCCGCCACACCTGGGACTGAAGGTCCCAGGCTGCGGAAAGAAGAAACCCGTTGAAACGGGTTAAAGAGCTTT